>VTLG01009370.1_pt1 | contig 38038 bp, 53 predicted proteins | sample 4694571 | NCBI WGS metagenome assembly VTLG01 (sample SAMN12604809, study PRJNA352737) | marine metagenome | biome: ENVO:00000447; feature: ENVO:00000209|ENVO:00000569|ENVO:01000036; material: ENVO:00002151; isolation source: viral sequences binned using virsorter ...
AACGTTTTAAAAGCCTCTTTATCCACTTGAATCTCTTGAGGTCTTCCTCAAAGTCTTCTTTGGTGACGGCATGTGGGTTTTCGTAATTCTTAATTGCAAAGATTACATAATTATTTTCATTCAGTTCTGAAAACTTCATACATCATCAATTATTCTATTTTATGTAGGTAGGTTATGCAACCACTGTTATTGTACCTGCAGCAGTTCCCTGTCCAGCAGAGATTGCAACAGCAGAGTCGGAAGCAGTTCCAGCTGTATCCTTAATAGTAGCACCACCTGGCTTCAGAATGTTCTGAGCACCAATGGTCAACTGGTCATCCTCGTTTGTTGCAGCATTACCAGCAGCAATTGCAAGTGAGAATACTAGTTCGTTAGAACCTGATCCACTAGCATAAACAAGGGTATGTGGGCCACGACCTGATCCCGAACCTTGGTTACCGTTAGTAACTGCAAGTGTTGGTGATCCAGTAACGGTGACGGCTTCGTTGTATCTAACTCTAACAGATAGAGTAAATCCAGCAGACTTATCTGCAGCAGTGGTAATCCACTCAACTTCTGTAACGTCAGCAGCACCAATATTTGTTGCGAGTCCACCAATTGCAACCAGAATTTCTGGGTCTGCAGATGTGTTATCGTTACCAGTCATTGTAGAACCAGCTTCGACTACCCAACCTTCAGCATTGGCATAGACTTCTTTTTTCTGTGCGGTGGTGAGCCACTTTGGCTTGGACTCATCAGCGTCTGTATTTCCCCAAAGAGGCATGGGCTTTATCTCCAAAAATAGACTACTTTCTAGACTTATTTATACTGCCCCTAATCTCATAGCCTTCTTAACCCTTGCTACTAACTCATCATCTACGTCATTGTCTGTGGTCTTGGCGTAATTCTCCAACATCTCAACAGCGAAAGTCTTCATTTGTTTTTTGAAGACCTTCCTGACTGCAAGTAATAATATAGGTTTTAATAATAGGAATAGAAAAGTCATGAGTAATACTTTTCAGCAGCAGTTACATAGTCCCCGATGTTATGGTCTGCCACCCCATCAAATCTGGTGTCTGATTCATCCTCAAGTTTAATAACTGGATGAGTATGAACATATCCAGCAAGGAAAGGAGGAGTCTTTGGCACAATATCATCACCGTGTACAAAGCGTAAGTGTTCAAGATCTTTAATTCTCCTACGAAGTCTACGTCCGCCTGGTCTAGGTGACCCTGCAGTTACTAATGCAACATTTTTATTTCCAGATTCCCAAAGAAGATCTGCAATCAATGTGGCTGTTGCACCACCAAGGGAATGACCTGCAATAACTAGTTTCCTTTCTGGGTTCAATCCTTCATAGGCAACTACTAGTTGTGCTAGTGTCCTGTTACAATTGTTCTTAAATCCTCTATGACAATCATCCCTTCTAATAAGAAACTTTAAATTGGTTATCCAATCAGTCTTCTCTTTAGTTCCTTCTACTGCAAGAATAGTATGACCTGCAATCTTTCTACTGACTAGAAAGTCCTCTGAATGAGGATAAACATCCCTACAGCACCTTAATGCCTCAAGGATTACTTCTTTTGATAATGTCATCATCAATGTGCTACTGCACTATATAGTATTTTAAACTGTGAGGGAAGGAGTCGAACCTTCAAGTCCCGCCAGAGACATCAGGGAAACAACCTGACACGTTTACCGATTTCGTCACCTCACAAATACTTTAGATTAGATTGGCATTCAATAGTGCGTTCATCATACGCTGTATGCCAATACCTCCTCCTGATCTGGGGAAGAAATCACCATCAAGAAACTCTTCAAGTTCTTTCTCTACTCTCTCTTGGCCAAATAATGCATAGAGTAGTTGAGAATACTGTCTATCAGAGATAGTACTAAAGGTTCTCTTCATGGTGTACTTATCACATGATCTTTCAGCACTACCAATAGTTTCCATACCATTTAAGATTACATCAATCTTTCTACTGGTGTTACCATCTCTCTCCATATTCCAGAAGGGTGATGTGAACTCAGGGAAGTCTGTAATCATACCTCTCTTGATTATGTTCTCATGTTCATGATCAAGTTCTTTTACGTTGAATACCTTTTGCCATTCCTCATAAGTTTTAATCTTATCTTTTGGAATTTTCAATCCTAGGTACTCACATAGTTCTTCTTCCATTGCTTGAAGATCATGTACATCTCCAGGCAATTCAAACTCAAACATAGGGAAGATAACTTCATGTCTTCCTTCTACTGGATTAGGTTCTGCTCTGTATGAAGTGGAGACACAGAAAAATCCTGGCACATCTGGCCCTGCTTTAAGTAATTCATACTCTAACCACATCTGTCCTGTCTGTGGTAATGGCCATTTCTCTCCATTATATTGGTACGTCGCTACTGTTTCAGGATCCTCACAAGCAGCAAGGATACTTAGGCGATTTTGTGTGTGAACTTCTAAGTAACCTTTAGCCAAAAAAAATGACCTCAATAGGTCAACGGTCTTTGTATACTTTTCAGGATCAATTATTGCAGTCATGATAATTAGATAAACTGATTTATTTAGTAGATGGATGATTTAACAACCAAACCCAGACTATTCCTAGAATTATTACTAAGAATAGTCGGATAGAACTGGGAGAAGTATCGATCATCCGTTCATTAAAGTACCGTGATGGCGACGGATCTCTCGGAGATCTTCAAAGTTCTTTTGCTTAGTACCACCATCATAAGGCCATGCATAACCTTCTTCAATCATTTGTTCGTTTAACGAAACATCAGAGTCGCCAACGTAGAGCCAACCAAGAAGCCTGCCATACTTCCCAACCCCACCCACAAGTTCTGTTCTAACAACGAGTTCATCTTCACCTTTTATTGTCTGATTTAGTTTGTCCTTCAACCAATTGGTCGCATCTAACCCAAGTGCCTTTTCCTCCAAATTCCTCGTTCTCTTCTCTGGAGTGTCTACTCCAGCAATCCTCACTCGTTCCGTCTTCGCTAGATCGAATCCTAAGTCTATCACCACATCGATGGTATCCCCATCTAAAACTTTTTTGATCTTCGTCACCCGAAAATTGTAACAGGATTTTCTGCTCGGGGGAATCATCGCACCCATCTTCAATCTCCAAATCTATTAGCGCATTATTTATACTCTCATCAATGGGCATACGATTCTGTTCGGACTTCCACTCTCTCATCCGTTGGATAGCTTCGCCTGGACTCGTCAATGAGTGGCTCGGAGTCTGGTTCATGTTCGCTAACAGTAGCGGGGTTAGGATACCTATCATCGTAAGTGAAGATCCAGTAGATACAGTATGATACACCAATGATTAGTATACCACACATTATATTTATTGACCAGACTACATCAGACATTTATACAATCCATGTGATCCATGAGTACCTAGTCCCCTTTGTCACTGGGGTAACCTCATGAGGAAACAGATATAATGCAGGAAAGGCCACTATATGGCCCTTTGGTATATTAATAGTATGTTCCTTCCAAAATCTAAACTCTCCTCCCTCATAATCATCATTCAGAGTACCAACAACACTGGTAACAGGGATGCCTCTAAAATCCCCCTCAAAGAAATCACGAATATGGTCATGATGTGGGCTAAGATAGTCCCCAACATCATACTTATTGAACTTTATACCAGAACAGTTCTCCCAAAATGAATCACCTGTAGTGATGTCAGCATCATGATAGGTAGTATGGAAAGCACTAAACAATTCATTATTAATGTGTGGTTGAATAATCTCTGTAACCGTATGGTTTACAGTAGATTTCATATTAGATTGTTTGTCAACATCCACCTGTGTATGATCACTGTCATACCACATAAATGTATCCCAATCATTTTCAGAATCTAATGTAGATACTATCTGATCACATTCGGTTTCTGATAACAAAGGGTATTCAAATATGTGATCTTTCAAATTGGGATAACGAAGGGTCACTAGTTCAATACAAATTTTCTTCTTGTTCTGCTAATAGAGTAACATCAGATGTAGGATAGGCAACACAAGTCAGAACAAATCCTGATTCTAATTGGTCATCATCAAGGAATGATTGTTCTTCTTGGTCAACTGTTCCTTCTACAATCTTCATAGCACATGATGAACATGCACCAGCACGACATGATGAAGGATGATCTAGACCTGCTTCTTCTAATGCTTCTAAAATATACTGATCGGAATTACATTCAAAAGTTTCTGTTCCGTCTTCAGTCTTGAGAGTGATTGTCGCCATTGGATTTTATACAACTCGATGGTATTTATTATACACCATCATCGGGATAAAGATACTTACTTTTGTCCCAAGGATTAATAATAAAAGATACTCTCTTGCCCTCAAAGGGTTCTACATAATGTCTCTGTCCCGAAGGCAAAACAATTAATCTGTTTTGTTTTGGAACGATGACAACATCTGTCCCTAGATCTTCATCTAAAAGACACAACCTTCCTCCTGTAACATCTTCAACTAAGGGATAATATACTATAGAACATAGAGGGCAACTAACAATTCCCTTCTCGTCTAAAGCCTTTTCATCCTTATCAATATGCCATTGTTGAGGTCTAGTATTATGGTGCATCCAAAATTCATAACCACTGAACTTGGACAGATCACAATACTGGCTTACAATTTTTGTAAGAGTCAAGCAAGCCTTCTGATACCTATGTTCGGTATCTAAATTATACCATCTCTCTGGAAAGTAAGCCTCAGTCTCATTACCAATACGAAGTTGAAGCACATCCTCATCAAGGATCACATCATCTAAGAGAATCATTTACTGTACGTGAATAACTCCTTTCATACCAGCACCAGCATGAGGATCACACTGGAACGCATAGTCACCTGCTTTCTCAAAGGTAACATCAAAACTTTCACCAGCAGAGAACATTAAATCTCCGTGTGATAGTTCTTGATAGTCTGCGAACATTACATTGTGTGGTGGTAGTTCGTTATTAATAAACGTAACAGTCTCACCAACTTCAACAGTTAATTCACATGGTTCAAATACTAACATACCATCCTTACCCATTGTAATTTCTGCAGCATATGCTTGTGCAGCAAGGGTAAACGATAGTGCCAGTGATACTATCATCACTGTTAAACGACTCATCCACCACATAATTTCATGTTTATATTTTGTTATGGTGGCCATTCTACTCCTCCTTGAGGATATAGTCAATAAAATGAGGATGCCCCTCTAACTCAGGAACATCCTCCAATGCTTCTATTCTTGCTTCGTATGCGTCGTTGGCATACTCACATATTTCATGATGATGTAATTGGTTATCGTGATAACCGACAGTATAGTGAGACACGATTGTAGCCGTGGGCTCGCGTAAAGTATGCTTATATTTATACCATACTTTAGTAATTTTTACCTAATTTGGTGTGGACTTACTGACTAAGTGTTCTTCCGATCATAATCATGAATACTCTCTGATCCACCTATAGAAAATGGATTGTATTTGGCCGTAGCAAACCTATACAGTTTCTCATGCAAAGATAGTTCTGCTTCTACTTTCTTTTTCTTAGGAACTTTAGGTGTCTTTACTGAAGTAGGAATCTCTTTTAAGTAAGAAGGCACTTCCTTTCTATCCCATGCAGGTTCAGGGGCAGTATGATCTGTAGCAATAGGCATACTATCTAAAGGATTTGGGAACCAATCATCATCTTCCCACATCTTAATTCGTATATCCGACAGGAGCTCCCAAGACCGTAGCGTCTGCTGCAAAGATTGCCTCAGTTGATTTCTTCTCTACAATCTCAACAGTGTTACCTGGCATTGTAAAAGATCCAATTGTTGTTGATCCACCAACTGAATCAATAACAGTTACTAATCTTGCAGTACTACCATTATTAACAAGACGTACTGCTGTAGCACTTCCAAATGTAGAAGAACCAGCAGCGTCAGTGCCACATGCGGCCTGAGCACCTTTAATTAAAGTGATCATAATTCTTTAGATTCCTTTCCTAGTGTATTTAGCGGTCTCATCCTCTGGATTAATAATAATAGTATTAGTACCAGTCATTGGCTTAATCTGTTTCACCTTATCAGGATACTTTTTATCTGTCTCCCAGATAAACTCCTCCCTCCAGAAGGATAGTTCCTCCCTTAGTTTAACTCCTTTCTTTTTAAGATCAGCCACTTTGGATTTGTGTGCAGCAATACGTTCAGCCTTACTTGGATATGCAGAGGCAGGCTTGGAAGATGAAGAAGATGATTTAGTAGTTTTAAGATCACTACCCTTAGTAAGTGCTAAGGCTCCACCCTTCTTCTCACCTTTATTTATTACAGGTTTACTGTCACCTGACTTATACTTAGCCTCTTTCTTCTGAGGATGTTGTTGACCTTTACCACGTTCAGGAGTTGCCTTTTCTGCCTTTTTCATGAACCTAGACAAAGCATTTTGTGGTTCTTTCTTAGGTGCTGCTCCAGTTTTCTCAGGATGTTGTTGTCCTTTACCTCTAACAGGTTCTGCTTTAGGTGCTGTTGCTTTAGGTTCTGGTTTCTTAGGTGATGTTGGGCCTGAATCTTTAGGTTTTACAGCAGGGTTGTTAAACTTTTGAGATTCGCCAGCCTTCTTCTTAAGATCACCAACTACCTTCTTGGTTCCCGCTTTAATCTTCTGACCAAGTTCTCCCGCTTTCCTCTCTCCTGTCTTAACACCAGCCTTAAACTCTTTCTTAACTTCTTTCTTTACATCAGTAGCAATTTGTCCAGCCTTCTTCTTGACGGCCGCACCTGCTTCTCCAGCCTTCTTCTTAACTGCAGCACCTGCTTTCTGAGCACCTGCCTTAATACCTGCACCTGCTTGTTTAGCAACTTCACCAGTCTTTTTCTTAAGTGCAGCACCTGCTTCTCCAGCCTTCTTCTTGACAGCAGAACCTATCTTAGAACCTAATGATGGAGGAGTTTTCTCCTGTTTCTTAGAAGGAGGAGTAGTAATTCCACTCTTAGTAGGAGGTTTGGGAGCTGGTTTAGTTCCAGTGGTAGGAGTTGGTTTCGATCCAGTTGTAGGTTTTGCAGCTGGTTTGGATCCAGTTGTAGGTTTTGCAGCTGGTTTGGATCCAGTTGTAGGTGGTTTAGTAGTCGCAGCTGGTTTAGATGCACCACTTCCTCCTGAAGGAGGTAAAGCTTTAGGAGAACCACCACTTGCAGGAGGTAAAGCTTTAGGATCTTTAGCAGCAGGAAGTTTAGGTCTCGCTACATCCTTTTGGATTGCTCTTCCAGCCTTCTTAAGTGAAGCTGCCTTATTTCTGTCTCCTTCATATCCTATTGCTGACTTAACCTTACTCTTTATCTTACTGGTTACACCCTTTCTAAATCTAGATGTAAAAGTATTTGGTTTTGGTTGAGCACCCTTCTGAACACCACCACCAGATGTGGTCTTTTGTACACCACCACCCCCACTAGATCCAGTTGCAGCTACACCACCACCTGCTGATTTCGCAGGAGTGTTAGCCTTCTTTGGCTCCTGATAATTACCACCACTAATTTTTTTACCTGGCACATGTTTTGCACCAGTAGTAGTACCCTTTTGGAAGCCCTTAACATTCTGATTAGCACCTCTTCCAAGATTAGTAGATAATGCACCAACACCAGGCTTAAATCCACTACCACTAGATCGGGCATCATTCATTGGGCCCTGTGTTGCATAAGATTTGAGCCCTCTAGCAGCTCCACCTAATGCAGAACCAGCAGTTCTTACATGACGATTAGCAGCAGCTTTGCCTGCAAGATTCCTTCCTTTCTGAACAGTCTTAGAACCAGCAACTTTCTTTGCAGCACCAGCCGCCCTTCCAGCAAAACCAGCAAGTTTCCCTACGAAACCTTCACTAAACTGTTTATAAGTTTTCATTATTTTTTAATGGCTTTATGTGCTTTCTTAATAGAACTAGCACACTTCTCTTCTAACACAGAAGGATCTACTACCTCTTCTTCTTTCTTAGAAAATACAACAGGACTCTTTACATTGAATCCTTCCTTAACATCTTCTCCTTTCTCATACCACTTACCGTCACCATCACTGTCCTGCCACTTCTCATCTTTGTTCTTAGTCTTATCTTTCTTTTTCTTATCCTTCTTATCATCATCCTCATCATCTTCTTCTTTCTCATCTTTCTTCTCTTCAAGAGGAGATACTTGATACTTAATTCCTCTCATCTCTCCAAGAGTTGTTAGGTTTGCAGCAACCTGATCCCAGAGTCTCTCTTCTAATGCTTCCTCTTCTTCCTGAAGATCTTCTGTTCCTTTCATCTTGGGAAGAGGCATTAGATCTACTGTTTCAATCTCAGTTGGTTTGTAGTCTGAATTGTAATCCACTACACTTACACCACCTTCTACTTCTTCATTTTGAGATGGATGTTGTTGTCCTTTTCCTCTAATCTTATGAGCGGCATCGCCAACTGCTCCTGCAGCATCAGCAACCTGACTTACTTTACCAGCAACCTTTGCAGCCTTACCAAGTGCTCCTGCCACTTTAGCACCTTTAAGAGCTCCCATTGCAGCTTTTGCTGCGAGAATAGAACCAGTAACTATAGCTTCGTCTTGTTGTTGAGGTTCTTCTTTCTTATCATACATTGATGCATATGCATCTATAAATCCTTTATCATCTGTCATGACAGTAAAAATCCTGAGAGAAACTATTAACTAACCTTATTTATCCCTTTCCGACTTTGTAAGGTTTACATGTATCGCCATATTTAACTCCTGGCCCACTAGAAGGATCCTCTGGTTTCTTCTTAGGTTTTCCATCCCAATAGGATCCAGTAGTTATTGGTTTAATAATTGGATCAGCGTTCCACTTCCGAACACTCTGGCCTGGCGTAGCTTTCTGTACATATGATCTATACTCATCCGTACCTACATCGTATGCCTCTACTAGATCTTTCAACCATGACTTAAACATCATGTGTTCTGGAGTCTGTACTATCACATGATTAGAACATCTCCTTGTAATTCTACCTCTAACTCCAGTATTGACGTTCTCCACTAGAGATCCTACCTTGAATATTTGTTCCTTTAAGTATGCAATTCTTAAACCGAATGGATCTAACTTAGGTGCTATCCTCCACAGATCTTCACTAGCAATCTGTTTACCAGCAGGTTTTTCTGCCTTGGCTACCTTCTTACTAACTCCCATCTGTTTCTGAACTAGATTAAATAACTTCTTCTTCTCCATGTTTCCGATATTCGGAATACCTTTAGCGAATGATTTAAAGTCATCACTCTGAGCAGCTGCTCTCATCTTAGAAGCAGAAATACCTTCAAGTCCTTCTGCATCTGCATCTCTAGCACCAGCAGAAACTACATTAATCTCTTCAAACTCATAGAGATCTCCATTATATTTCTGTGCAAGAGTTTGAAACTCAGCGAGTCTGTCTTGACCAACAACTATAGTTACTGTTTTATATCCTATATTAGCACACGCTAATAGAACATCAAATATAGTCTTAGCATTTGCATCATCTCTAATGCTCTCCTCATAATCAGGGAACATCTTTGTCATATATTCTATCTTCGCACCAGGCTGTAATGGATTCTTCTTAGGATCTACACTACGACTTGGATATATTCTTAGATCAGCACCCTGTCTACTTGCTTCAGATGCTGCTGCATCTAGTAATTTTTGATGTCCTGTTGTTGGTGGATTAAATCTTCCAAATACAATTACTGCGCCCTCTGACTCGGGCTGTCCCATTTTTTCGGCAGTTTGTTGTTGGAGGTCACCAGTGCCAAAAACTTCTCCACTATCCTCGACACTAGATGGTTCTTGTTGTGCTTGCTTTGGAACGGGAGCAACTTGAGGTGCCGCTTGCGGTTGAGGCCTATTAGGTTCAGGAGTTTTCGTCTTCGTTGAAGTTGGTTCCTCCTCTGCTGCACCTCTACCTCCTGTGTAGTGTAGTTTACCTTGAACAGTTTTCGCAACAAAGTTTCCTTTCTGATCGTACCATCCGCCATGACCGTCACCCTTCAAACCCTTGAGTTTGGCTTCAGTAGAGGCAGCTGTCTTAACAGCTTCGGTTAGAAATTGACCGAAAGACTTCACAAATTCCTTACGAATACAGAGTTATTTATCATAAAAACTTTACACCTGGCGTATTAATGTATAATGACTTGCCCTGCCATCCTCCAGCAGTCCTTGTTCTCATTGTAATTGGAATGTTTACCGTCTTTTTATTATACTTAAATGACATCTTAAACGACTGTGATGTACCATCATATGTTCCACTAATAGATGTCAATTTACTTGGATCTGAATTGAACAAAAGTCCTTTCAATGCTGCGTTATCAGATACATTTGTTATCTTACTAGAACCTGAAGGACTACCAACTAAAAGTTTATATGGGCATGGTGTGTAACTACTTCTAGGATCATCATAAGTATAGAAGTAAATAGTCCTTAAGAAGTACACTAAGTTAGCTGATGTCTGTAAATAATTGGCAAAAGATTTAATTAAAGCATTTCTGAATACGTAATAAAAATCCTTAGCATAGAAGTTTAACTTATCCTCTCTAAATGCCTCTGCTATTGTGGCAAAAGATTTAGTAGAACCACTCTCACTATATGGTTCACCTGAAATATCAAGAGCATCCAAAGCAGGTTTTGCATTTTCACCAGTAATAGTTCCCGCTGCCTGATTCCAAGCAGCATCCATTAGTCCTTGAACTTGGCTTAACTGTCCACCATCCTCCATCTTCTTATAGAAGGCATTAAGATTAGTATTAAACTTTGGTGTTGCATCTGTACCAGCAGCAATCTTATTAGAATAACCTAAGAATGTACCATCAGCAAACTGCAAGATAACATCAGATGGCGTCTTAGGTGAAATGCCCGTAGGTTTTCCTCTAGGAACCCAGTACTTAGTTGCAACTGTCTTACCTTTAATGTCACTCTTAATCGCTGTGGCATTGTGACGACCAATATTAATATCTCTATCTGGCGTAGCATCTCTATCAATCAATTCTGCAAGTTCAGCAAAAGTAACAGGAGTACCTTCACCATGCAAAACACCAGTAGAACCTCGTTGTGTACTACAATGAGTTTCTAACTGTTGTGGAGTCATATCTGGATTATCTAAAAAGTAAACACTTAACAATTCATTCACATTAGAAGATGCAGTACTATCTTTTCGGGTTGTCATACCAAAGTGGCCTTGAACTTTATCTTTGGTTACTACAATTCCATATGGTAATTGTTCATGATTTGCACCAGCCTTACAAATTTGAAATTTATAAGATCCATTACCAAACTTCTTAAGTTCATCCCCATCAATATCATCAACACATTTAAAAACTATATCAGTTAGTTTCTGCTTGTTTGCCACCTGTCTTGCATCTTGTTTAATCTTATTCTTAGACGGCTGCTTTGGCATACCTCTTCCTGCCTTTATAAATTCCTTATTCCGTTCATATGCCTGTTCTATTCTAGTAGTCATAGACTGTATCTCCCGTTCCTCGATCATCGCTCCTTCTTTCTCATTAACCAATCCAAGAACTATCTGTTTGATATTCCCCTTCATCGTATAGTAAGGGTTGGGTTTACCTCTCTGTTGATAAAGTGGTGATACTGTAGGCATTGTAATAAAATCTTTGGAAATATTTATGAGTAAATATGGGTTTTCAAATACTCATATGTTGTAGGATACTCTAATACCTTCCTGTTTAGTTCATTATCTTCCTTTATTATCGATTCCTTTAACGTATTGTAATGGTTTCTATCTCCTACACTCTGCACAAAAGCAGGAGAGTGTGGACTATAACCATTCCCTGCAAGGATATGTGTCAATCCTCCATTGGCCTTCTTGTTTGAAAAATCTCTGTCTCCTACTCTCATCTCTATAGATCTACCACAACTATATTCATCCCAAGGATACTCTATAACCTGAGTAACATATCTCCAATACTCGGTATCAGATCTATGAGAGGCAGCATAGTGCATGTCAATGAAAGTCTTAGAATTATCTAATTCTGTACCACAAGCATGATTAAATGCCTGTCTATCAAATGAATTTGGTGAAAGATTAGTAGAAAGAACTTCAAGTAATCTGAATATATTAGTCACAATAGATGCAAGACCTGTTGCTTCCAATGGTTCAATGAATCCAAATGAAAGTCCTACCGAAGCAACGTTCTTTACCCATCCTTTATCATATCTTCCTGTATTAAACTTGACTGATCTGTCTGGTTCTACACCATATCTCTCAACAAATTCATCTCGTATCTCTTCTTCTGTACCAAACTTTGAACTATGTACATATCCAACAGACAGGCCATCCCATAAAGGAATCTCCCAACACCAACCATTCTTCATGGTTACATTATTAGTATAGTTTGTTAACTGTCTGTTCTTATCTGTGTAAGGTATCTTAGCAGTGATGGCCTTATCGTTTATAAGTGTATCTGAGTATGACTTGTATGGAACATGCATTGTTCTTCCAAGTAATTGAGAACCAAATCCACTACAATCAATAAAGAAATCTGCAGGATGATAACTGTTCTCACATACTAAAGACTCAACCCATCCATACTTATCTTGTTCTGTTCCAATAAACTTATCATCAATAAACTCTACTCCATTTCTTAGAGCAACATCATAAAAAATCTTTGACAACTTTTCAGTATCAAAATGATATGCTGTCAACTCATGGAAGTCCCATCCTTCTTCTGTGAACCTATTCAACTCAGCAAATCTAGAATGATACCTATGAAATCTAGAGAATTGATTAAATTTTATTTCATGAGGAAAAAGATTGGCCAGAATGAAAAAGTCGTTAACATCATCACCAGTTAGATCACCAAAAGGATAGTAAAAATCCTCATCAGACCATCCCTCAAACTTAATATTAGTCTTATATGTTGCATTACATTTGGGCATCCATTCCTTATCACTTAGTCTAAGGAACTGAAATATATCATTGATTGCCAGTTGTGTAGATTCTCCTACTCCTATCCTACCAATCTGAGATGAGTATACACATTTTATTTTTAAATCTTTGAAATGCTGTGACAGTATAGCAGCGGTTGCAAACCCAGCAGTTCCTCCTCCAAGTATACAAATACTAGAGATCACCTTCTTCTCTATTCTCTGATTTATATATTTCAAATGATCCGCCTGGATATCTCTTCTCTAACTTCTTAACATTAGTAGCAATTACTTCATCAAATGAAATCCCTAGTGCCTGGGTAGCTTGTGCAACATACCACATAACGTCACCCAACTCAATAATAAGATGCTCTCTGTTTGCATCGTTCCAAGGTTTACCTTGAAACAAAATCTTCTTAACGATCTCAAGAAACTCGCCAGACTCAGCAGCAAGCCCAACGCCAGCAGTGGTAAGACGTTCAATATTGGCACCTTCTCGGTCAAGTTCAACCATGCGGTCAGCAAGAGCGACAAAATCTTTAGAACAATCGGATGTGACAGCATCGACGAACTCTTCGTATCTTTTGAAGTCAATAGTCATTAGAAATTCAGTTTAGAAAGTTTACTTTTCTTTGTTTCCTTATCTTCGTTATTATACTCTTCTTCTTGGCCACTGTCAACTATATCTTCCTGAGCACTCTGGTCACAATCATATAGTTTCATCTTTGCACGATCAATACCAATAACAAATCTCTTATAAACAGTGGGATCATTATATCTATTCTTCAATTGTTTGACCATTAATTGATTGGCTCCCTCAAGCTCTTCAGTACTAATAAGAGCAAACATAAGGTCAGCAGTGGCTGGAAGGCCAAATGACTCAGAAGTGTCGGTGAGATCAACATCACTACTACCAAACCCAGAACGAGTAGTCTGAGTGGCTGAGACAATGGGGACATTACTTTCGACAGCCAAACCTCGCAGTTCCTCAGCAATCGCTTTAATGTAGGAATACGAATTGACATTAGCATTTGCTCTGTATCTGGATGATGCACATATATTTAAGTAATCTATGAATATTATATCAGGTCTGAATGATTTTTTCAATGCAAGTTCATTAAGTAATGCCCTGAAATGTCCTGAGTGTGCAGATGCAGTAGGGTATTCCTTAATAATTAATTGTCCTTGTGTCTTCTTCGCAAGAGATTCAATCTTCTTATCGAACATCATTCGAGGAAGATCTGTCAATTGTTGAACAGGTATGTTCAATAAATTAGCATCCACTCTCTCCGCAATCTTCTCCTCAGCCATCTCAAGGGTAATGTATAGTACGTTCTTTCCTTGTAGAAGAACTGAACTTGCGACATGACACATAAACAAAGATTTACCAACACCAGTGCCAGCCAAAGCAATGTTAAGTGTCTTGTTCGGAATACCACCCTTTGTAATCTTGTTAAAGAATTCAAGATCAAATTCGATTTTAGATTCTTTCTTATGATAGAAATCGAATCTCTCTGAAAAGTCTGCAAGATAGTCATGACCTACATGGTTATCAAAACCTACCGCTAATGCATCAGATAGTATGGCAGGGATTGCATCAACCCCTTTCTTTATATCATGACCATCAGCAATAGAAATACTCTCTACTAATGCAAGATAAATGGCACGTTCTTTACACCACTTCTCAGTAGTATCAACCAACCAATCATCTGAAGTGGGGGAAGTATCTAACTCACTAAGGTAAGTTGTGATAGTTTTGTAAGTCTCATCATTAAGATCCTTCCTCTTCTCACACTCAATGGATATAATCTCCTGTGTGGGACACCTATCATACTCAATAATAAACTTTGAGCACTCCTCAAATATTACCTTCTCATGTACGTTTTCAAAATAATTCGCTTTAAGAAAAGGTAGTACCTTTCTGGTATAGTCCTCATTGGTAATGAGGTTCCTTAGTACCGTATTCTCAACCGATTCCATTAACTATAATGTAAATAACTACTCAAGATGTACTTAGGTTCACCTTCCCTTACTGGCAAACCTCTATGTGGGTACTGCCATGTAGGTGGGAATACAAGTACTGTACCAGTTTTTGGACGAACTGTCAATTTATTGTAAGGAAAATCAGTCTCTCCACCAAAGAAATCATCATTAAGATATACAAGAAAAGCTAAAAACCTCTTTGCAGTTGCATGATCCTGAACATCCACATGAGTATCAAACTGATCTTCTGTGCCAGGTTCATATTTCTTAATTCTTAGTTCCTCAAAGTATATTTTATTTGGGAACCACTCACAATACTCTGGTAGATCTTTCTTATATTGTTTTACAACATCAACGAACTTGTAACATAAAACCTGTATGAACTTATCATATTTACCCTCGGCATTCATATTAACCTGAGTAAAATTTGGTACTGCATTATTATCCACTCTCTGTTTTTTATCAGAGGTTTCATATATCTCTATAAGAGTCTTACAGACTTTCTCATCAAAAACCTCAGTGGTCTTGATGAATTTATCCATAGCTAAAGGTCGTTCTCGCAGTCTCCTCCAACCTTGCCATAACATCATCCGTAAAGTATTCCTTGGGGGCCGCCAAGATTTGTTTTGCGAAGACTTTTTTTCCGTTGATTTCGTATCGTCCTGCGACATTTTTCCAGAGTCCGCCAATTTCTCCCAGTTCTAAGAGTCCATAATATCTATCTAAACCACGTTCATCATAGAATAATCTAATACCTACTTCCTTATTTTCTTTACTGAGTCTTGACTTAACTGTCTTAGCTTTAATAATGTTTCCAACAACCTCGCTCTGATCCTTTTCCTTTTTTTTGCTGAGATAAATGATCGTAGACGCGGCATATTTGAGACCAGAGCCGCCTCCCATTTCTTTAGTAGGGACGTAAGAGCCGATAACATCGTAGGTGTGATTTGTTACTATGAGTGGAATGTTTGCTTGACCAAGCTTTAATGTAAGCATCCTGAACGCACCCTTGACCAGTTGGGATTTAGTCATATCCCTAACCTGTTTGTCATCAAGTGCATCCCTGATTTCTTTCTCTGTAGAAAGCATACCCAAGGAGTCTAACACAAACATACAAGGTTTGCGTTCTGATTCATCCTTCTTTAAGTATATATCTACTGCCTTAAGTGCCTTAGACCTAAACTCCTCTATAGTTACTACATTTACTACAACAAGGCGGGACGTATCGACTCCACGAGACTCCAATAATCCTTTATTAACTGCGGCTTCAGTATCAAAATAGAGACAATAACCATCAGGATGAGTATCAAGGAAGTTTTTAACCACAGCGAGGGCGAAAAAAGTTTTGCCAGTAGAAGACTCACCAGCAAGGGCAGTAATCTTATTACCAGAAACACCCCCAAAAATACTGCCTGACAGAATTGCATTAAAGATGTAACTACCCGTATCAATATATTTTTCTTTATCGTCGATGTCTCTTGCGAGTTGGGTGTAGTCATCCCCGATTTCCTTTACGATTTCTTTTAAAAAGTCCATAATAAATCTACTCGTTATTTGATTCTACCAGATCCCAGAGAATATTACCAGAAACTGATACTCTTTCTTCGTCACAATTATAAAAAGGATATACTTGATGACGAAGTTTAGCTGGAAATACAGCCATCCAACCTTCCATTTCAGGATCCATCATAATAGGATATTCAGAATGTTCTCCTAAGATATTAGAGTATGTGAATATAAAATCTGATGATGCTGGTGATAAAGCTCCCTTAGCAAATGGTAACTCATGTTGTTCTTCTGATCTTGTAGGAACCTTTAACCATATTACAAATGACAATATCCCTCCATGAGCATGAAGAGGATTGAATTCCAACTGTCTCTGAAAATTAGACCACCAATACATGTAAGGTTTGATTACATGATGGGAACTGATAGGAGGTATCCATACGCCAGGAACATTATCTATAATGTGACCAGCAAGAGGTTTCAAACACTGTTCCCAAAAATAATCATCCCTATCTTTCATTGCAAAACTATCACTGATGTTTCCAGCCAGTGTATGTTTTGTCCCTACTCCATCTTCCTTTGATTGTTCAACACATTCCCACACATAATCAAGTAAATGGGCAGGAAGTTTAGTCTGAAAGACTGGTATATTAGGAAAAACTATTTCCTTCCATTGAACATCAGACTGAGATTCCATGCTTCTCACGTAAGGTTTTCTTATAGGGTCCATCGGGATCAGCATCCCTCACTTCTTTAACAAGTTTCAGTTTCTCATACACTTCACCACAACTCTTTTCAGAACGTGACTTCCATAGTTGAGTAACAATAACTTCCAACTCCTGATCATTAACAGGTAAATCCATAATTAAATACCAACAATTTTACGTTGCCTCTCAAAATAGTTATGAAGCAACCATGAACTACTATTTAACTTGTCAGTGCCACCAATACCAAACTCCATCTCGACTCTCGGATCTTTACCAAACCTATCTGTCTCTGGAGTATTATCTTTTCCTCTATCACCACCGTTTGCAAACACTACTGTCTGAGCAATTTCCAAACATCTTTCTATTGCTCCACATGCAGAACCCTTATCATCATCTGGCACTGTGATGACAGCATCTACCATATCAAGATGTCTAATAATCTCAGCACGTTCCTTCCATGACATAAAGTACTGACCTTTCTTTTTAGTCAACCACTCCTCTGTATTCAATCCCACTACCAAATAATTAGTCAACTCTCTTGCCTTCTCAAAGTAAGCAATGTGACCACTATGAAGTGGATCAAATCCACCAGTCACCAAGGTAAGTATTCTTTTCTTATTCATCGAAGTCCCCCTGGCGTGCAACATAAACCTTCACATAATTATACACCTTTTCCATATCTTTTGCAAACCAATTGGCAGGATCTCTTGACTCAAAGATTTTCGTTTGTCTTTCAGTAAAGATACCATCACGACTCCACATAACTACAAATCTACTCATACAAAGAACGACTCCAATGAGGCAGTACGTTCTACCTGCCATCCTATACAGTCTAATATAACTTTAATAGGTTCAATAAATGACTTATTAAATTGTAACTCATAGTCAACATGTTTACTGAGATCTAACTCTGTTGGAAAATCCTGTATGAAAGATATAACATTCTCGTGCATCCAGTTTGGAGTCTTCAAATAACAAAACTTAATCTTCTCTCCATTCTGTATGGCTGCATACTTATTATCCAAGTTCTTCTTCTTAGTCCAATGATTATATAAAATTGCACCCCTTACATGTATGGGACAACCCTTATTATACATGTCCGCTGAAGACTTCCACTTCTCAACATTAGAAAGACTACGAGGAAAAGCAACTTCTTCTGGTGGTAAAGAGTTAAACTCCTCTCTACATTTCTCAATATAATCAATCACCTCATCCTCTGTTCCACTCATCAGTAGACCAAAAGCATTCTTCAAAAATTTACGACAAGGTGCAGGGGTTGAAGTCTTGATTGCTTCAATACCCATGATCTTAAGTTTAGCCTGTTCATATCTTACTCCCTCACTATCCCATACGTTCAAAATATATCTTTTCTTGGCAGTCCATATACCTCTATCGGCAATGTTCTCCCTCTTCATGATCATTTTTTGGTCGTAGGCGTTAACGTAGTCGGCCAATTCTTGGTAAGAACTTTCAATATACGGCTCAAGTTCCACTTCACAGACCTTGTTAAGGAACCCAACAACGCCCTCAGTAGTTTTCTCTCGCCCCTTGTATACAGCTTCAACCAAAGGGCCCATATGCAAATAAATGCTATCGGTATCAGAAGCAATAACATAATCTTCTCCATCAGTTTTCAAGATCTTATTCATCTTGTCGTTCATTTTATTCTCTATCCAACGGATAGAAACCTGACCAGATAAAGTAATTGCTTCTGCATTGGCAAGTTTATAATAACGGAAATATTGATTCCCGATAGCACCATAAGCAGAGTTGAGAGCAATCTTCTTTGACATCTGGACATTGTTACACCGTGCAATCTCTTTCTCAAGTTCCTTTGATGGAGTCTTCTCATTCTTTTGTTTAGCTTTAATCATCCTCTTCTTAAAGATGACCCTTTCATTATACATTTTCTCCATCAACTCAGGCAAGAATCCCTTCTTGTCCTTCTTAAACATTGCACCGTTAGGACACACAGCATAATCTTTATAATCCTCAAAAGTAATCTCTTGATTCAATAATCTATCCACAGTGGCACTGGGATGTTTCTTATCCAATAGTGTCTCTGGTGAGATATTATACTGCATAATCAGATGAGGATACAGTGAGTTCAAGTCAAAAGATACTACCCAATCATACTTACCAGGCTTAGGTTCCTTGACATATGCACCAGCATATTTCTCATCCTTTTGGTTACGTTCCTTCTGAGGAATTACAATATTCTTCTTCTTAAGATAATTGTATATGATTGCATCCCAACAACGCACCTGATAAGCAACATCAGTAAAATTAATCTTAGCATCAAACGCACGAGTAAAGGTTAAGTCAATAAGTTTTAACTTATCCTCAAGTCTATCTACCAGTTCAACGTCAACGATGTTGTAATCTACAAACTTCTGCCAATTCTTAGTATAGAAGTCTCGGAAAGTATCAAACTCTGAGTGATCTAACTTCTTCTCACCCAGTTCTACATCAGCAATATGATCCAACCGATAACTCTCTTGATTAGAAGTTGCAGGAGATTTTCTATAGAGATCAAGATAATCAATAACTGATACACCTGCAAGATCATATGAGATATTATCTCTACCTTGAATAGTAATTTCTTTCTTCCTAACTATACCCCAAGGAGAAAATCTCTTAGTTGCTTTCTCTCCCATGAGTCTTTCAACTCTACCCACAAGGTAAGGGATATCATATAGTTCACAGTTCCACCCTGTAACGACCTCAGGCGTGTGTTGTTGCCACCAATCAAGGAATGTACTTATAAGTCCTTCTTCGTTGTGGCAGTCCGTATAACTATAGTCTTTCCTGTTAGGATTTGTCTTGTATGGTCTTGAACCAAATGTAATAATTCTCTTAGTATTATAATCCTGAATCGTTATAAGAAGTATTTCCTCTGCACAATTAAAAACATCAGGGAAACCACTCTCTGCAGCAACCTCAATGTCAATTGTTATTAAATTAATTTTCGCAATATCAAACTTGACTTCTTGTTCTGGATACTGTTCTGAAATATACTGATGAACGTATCTCTCATTTCCATAAACATTAAATCCCTGAACCTGAGAATACTTATCTAAGAACTCTCTACAATCTCTAATACTACCAGGCTGTATTGGTTCTACTGGAAGTCCATCAAGAGTTTTCCACTTACTTCTTTTCTTTCCTTTAGTAGGAACATAGAAGGTAGGACGAAACTCCTGTCTATCACTAAAGTGTTTCCCATTCTCATACCCTCGGACCAGCATGTGGTTCCCGATTTGGAAAACGTTAGTATAGAATCTCATTCCTCAGTTGTTGGTTCAGTTACTACTGCGAGTTTTAAATACGAATCCACTATTGACTTATGTGGTTCGACCAATGTTAATATTTTATCACTACACATCATGACTTCAGTGTCATCTGTAACTTCACTTAACCAAGGATGTAAATCTCCGTTAAGAGGATTTACTTTATATGGAGCAATCAATTTGCAATTTGGATCTCCCATATCCAATGCACCTACTTCCTCTACCTGAGCAATGATCAAATCATTATTGACCAGTACTAATATTTTAATCTCTTGTTCCATTTTCCACCTTCATTCTTTCTGCGTATGATGTTTTAACCATTTCACATGGTTCTGTTACTGCAACAACCCATGTGGGATCTACAGAAATTCTTTTGTCTGCTGACAAAGGCATCCAAGGATAATACTGGACACTATACTGAGTTTCACTTTCTGTTCCTTCTGTTAACATTTGAGGTGCTTCAATTAACTTACAGCAATATGGATTTGTAAGAACCATAAACATTACTTTATCATTCTCATCCACAAGTTCTTGCACATCGGCAATCACTTCCTCGTTTGATTTTAACAGAACAAGTTTTACAGTCATAGTTTTTATTTATCGGAACTATAGGATTTGAACCTATGACATCTCGCTCCCAAAGCGAGCATTCTACCAAACTGAATTAAGTTCCGTTTGGGTGGGTGTGGGAGGTTGGATTCCTGTATACCAACAAAGAACGGGCATTACTACAGTAGTAAGTTTTACGTCCTTGCCTGAGACCCGACTGGTAAGTCGATTCTTCCTTGGGGGAAGCAGCACCACCTGTGTCTCATCACCTTATCCAGCATTTGCCAGAAAGATTATTCAGTCACTCCCTATGTCCCGTCGGACAAATATATTATGGCATAAAAAAAGGAGGCCGTCAAGCCCCCTTGTAATAGTACTTCCTCTTGATATCAGAGGAAGTCCTTACGAGCATGGTGTTCTGGAACAACTTTACCCAGTTCGACTGAGAGGAGTCCATCCTCGAAGGACACCTTCCGTACCTCTACGTCGTCTGATAAAGTCCACTCTCTCGTAAAGCTCCTCTGAGCGAGTCCCTTATGTGCGTACTCGGATTCATTTTTGTCTTCTTTATTACCTTCTACGATAAGTTTACCGTATTGAGTATAGACTTTAACCTCTGTCTTTTTGAATCCTGCAAGGGCAATCTCTAATCTCGATTCCACATTGTTAATTGTAACAATATTATATGGAGGATAATTAGTGGTCTGTACATTATTAAAAAAATGATCGAAGTAGTCCTCCAATCCAATGCTGTTTCTGTTAATCTTCTCCATCAATTCAGGAAGATTGGCAGCATGATAGCGCTGTAGTGCGTTCATCTTATTAGCTCCTATTAAGCGAGTTTGTGTTTTGTGGACCCGAAGCGTCCACTACTATTTAACCACAAACAACAGTAATAGTCAGTGTTGTAAACCGATTAAACCAGTACGGTTCTTACCAATCATGAGGCATAAATTCTGAATCTGTTATCTTAATGTTCCAAGAAACCGTAACCCTTGGATACTCTGGAGTAGGTTTAGATGGTCTAACCTCATGTTGCATATAACATGGAAACAATAATACATCACCTTCCTTTACATCCATTGCAAAGGTCTCCTTATATCCCTCACTACCAAACTCTAAAGTCTGTGTGCGTAAGGTAAATATAGGATCCGAAAATAATAAGGGAGCATGGATGGAAGGATCGTAGGATAAAAAGTGAACACAAGAATAATGAATAGGATTTAATATATGAGATAGATGATTATGTGCATCTTGATACTCGCCATTGGAATAATAATTCCACCATATCCAGGCGATTTCTAATCTACACTTATCTAATATTGGAAACGTTTTGAGTACCTCAAAATAGGAACTCATAACTTCATTACCAGTATTATTATCACCAAACAACATATCATTACATGGGTGTTTATTATCCCAAGAAGTCTTTAAGTTGTCAGTAAACCATATCTCTGGTGCTTGATTATCCTTATGTCCTTTCGCATCCTCTATGATAGGAACCATAAGCTCCTTCAATCTACTGTTATTTGCAACAGAGGATTGAAATATAGAGACTGGATAGATATCCGTCCGTTTCACTGTGATTGGACAAAGGTGCTATGTGATGTTTGAACAGCTTTCTTTTTCTTACCAATATTATATTTGGTCTCAAGAGTCCAATCACCCTTATCCTTATAAGATAAGACTTTAATCTGATTCAATGGGGCAACACCCTTTATGGAATCTGGTTTTAGAATAGAAATCAATCCCCAGTCTGATAGTAGGGTAATAATTCTATTACGACGTTCCACATCGTTAACTGTTAGATTGGCATGTTTGCCATCTAATGCAAATAATTCTTTAAAGTGAACAATAAAATATCTTCCCTGCTTATGCAGTATGTGACAGGATTGATATATCTTCTTCTCTTTTCTTGATGCTACACCAATTCTTGTTAGAGTTTCTCTTACCTTAAGGAAATCATCTGGTTCATTTAATGTAACTTCAATCATCTGGTCTGCCGACCAATCTACTTCAGGCTCTGCAGCGTTCATCTTGTGCCTCCAACGTCAAGTTTCTTTTTAATGTAATCGATTTGAGTTTTATTCAAGATCTTCAAAGCTTGCATCGCTTTTTCATTACTATAACCATAGTATGATTTAACGGCATCAAGGTCTTTAATCTTTTCCTTTCGGAGCCAGGGAGAAAATCTCTTCTTTTTCCTGAGACTATTTAGAAAAAAGTCATACTGTAATTTGGAGGGTAGATTTGGATACTTATTCATCTCGTTAGAGAATATAATTGTATCAATAAATCCAGACAAGCACTTGTTTACAATGAAAGCAGGATACTTTTTTTCCCAAGTAGGATCCTCTGATGACATCAGATCTTCCTTAGTGAAATTAATTGAATTAAGATAATCTTTCAGTTCGTACATTAAAATGCATTAATAACAAGTGGTAATAATTGATGTTCTGCCTGTTGTATTGCTCTTGTCAATGACTCAACCGTATCCCCAGGCAGAATAGGAACGTCCTGTTGTTTAATTATTGTACCAGAATCCAACTCCTCTGTCACGAAATGAACTGTACACCCAGTCACCTCATCACCGCTCTTAAAAGCTTGTTCAACTGCATGTAATCCCTTGTACTTAGGGAGTAGTGAAGGATGTAAATTTATAATACGTCCAGAAAATTCATCACAAAACTTCTTAGAAACTACTCTCATCCATCCTGCCATGACAATCATGTCCACCTGATATGCATTAAACAATGCAATGATCTCATCCTCATCCTTACTATAACAAGCATTTATATTTAATCTATCTGCTCTCTTTTTTGCCTTGCATTTCTTTTTGTTATACACCATGAGTACAACTTCATGTTTAGGACATGAGTGAACTATGTTTTCAAAATTTGAGCCCTCTCCAGAGCACATAATACCTAATCTCATAGCGGTGGATACTCCGATTTGATTTGTTCGTCTGTCTTCTCAGTCTCGAAATCTTTCATCAATCTTGCAACTTGATTCTTATCAAGTCCTGCTAATTGTTCACAGTTACATAGACACTTGTAGATACACTCCCTATCAGAGATAGGCGCTCTTTTGGAGAATCCATTCGGATCTGTATCCACATGTTCACTCATTGGCTCCAATCCTTATAAGGTGGTTCTTCTTCTCCTACACGATACTTAAAGTGTTCCGTATCAAAATATGATGGAGGTAGTTCATATCCACCAACATCATATGGTCCTTTCATTTTCTTTTTATATTCTCTCTCGTCCAATACTTCATTAATAAGGATCTTCATCTCCTTAGCATATGTCTCAGTGAATAACCTACGAGGTCTAACCTCAGCAGGTTTATGTTCTTGTGGTTTACCATCAGGGACATAATTTGGGTCAACGGGTCCACCCATCCCCTGTGTATCAATTTTACTCATTAGCTTTAGTTAATTTTTTTATCTAATGATATCAATTTCATCTGGATTAGTATTCCATGTTTCTAACTTTGTTCTGAGTCTTCCAAGGTTTTGGAGACTTTCGTACCTACGAGCAGCTTTCCGTTTCCACCAATCCACAATCGAATCAACATTGAACCTATCATAATTCTCAGCCTTAACGAGAGTATCTTGAGTTCCCAAAATAACTTCTCTACTATTCGAGAAACCATAGGTAGACATATAAAATCTTTTTTGTTCTGTTAAATCCTTTGCACCTTTAATAGCGGAAACAAATTCTGTCAACTTAGAAGAAGACTTGATAGACTTTTTGATGATAGATATCATCTTAGTCTGTGTCTTTAACTTCCTACTGGAAGCATCTTCTTTGACCAACATTTTATCACCATTTCTGGCAATAAACCATTTGTTTAAATCATGAAATATATCATCATGTAACAAAGGAGTAAAATCACTTTGCGTCAATCCCTTGTACCTCATATATGGTTTAAGTCCATCGTACTGAGACGAGGACTTAGTTGATCCATACAAGGATGTAGTCTCAAACAAACAGATATCAGAATCATATTTGTTATTTAACATTTCTCTCGCCTGATGTGAACAACACAACATAGCAAGAAGTTTTCCACCAAGGTAGTTAAAACCGAACGGTTGAGTAGGAACAATAATGAACCCCATGATTGCATGGCGGTTAAACCGACCCAATTCTGGCGTGGCACCCAACCAATCATTCCTTGGTTTGGAATTAATGGTCGGAGAACCGAACCTAATAAACCCAACAGTCTTATTAGTATTAGTCTCTTGAACAATCCACTTTAAAGACTTGCCAGGAATAGAAGTTTCAAATGCATGAGACATAGTAATCTGTAATCTCTCATTGAAATACTCATTACTAAATCCCTTCTCATCTCCTGCAGAATATACTTTGATATTCATATCCTCTGGATGCATATCAAAGTCACTAAACAAATCATCCTCTGGTCCGAATCCAGGCAAGGACATAGGTTGATTCGCTATGCGATCCATCTTGACGGTACGCAAATATTCATCAATCCTTCCCGTGTTAGAGAAGTAATCAATGAATTTATCTGCTGCATAAGTGGCATCAGCAGTAGAGAGTTCCATTACCAAGCTTGTTTAGGTGGATCAGTAGGATGCCAAAGACCATCTTCTTCCCATGCATCTGGTACTGGCATAAGATGAGGTCTTGGAGGACGAGGAATACCCATATCAATAATTATAGGAGAGTCCAATACATTGTCAAGACTCTCAGCCATCCTACGGAAACCACTTCCTACAAGGAACTGACCAGCTACAACTGCCACGGTACATGTTCCCCAAAAGATATAATAAAATCTGGACTTAACTTGAGCCCTCAATTTTTCTTTTTTACTTTTCATAATAAGTCCTCTAATAGAACAAGGCTGACAAGTTCGATCCCTTTTGATTTCATAAGATCAACAGCCCCTTCTTGACGATCAACAATAGTTACTACACGATTAACATTATAATCTAAATCCCTTAAAACATCAACTGCTTTAAGAGATGATCCACCTGATGTAGTAACATCTTCCAATACAGTAATGGTGGCACCCTTTGGTGGCAATGGTCCTTCTACCTGAGAAGCAGTACCATGTCCTTTAGGTTCTTTTCTAATAATCAAACCAGACCCCTGTGACAATAAAGTCACAGCACTAACTAAAGGATCTGCACCTAAAGTAAGTCCTGCGACTATCTTACTATCAATATGATCTAACATCATTTGAGTGACTAAACTTAAACCTCCTCCTGTAAGGATAACTGGTTTACAGTTTACATAATGTTCACTCTCCACACCAGAAGATAATGTAAACTTACCTTTACGATAAGCATATTTCTTTAGGATTTGTATTAATTGTTCCTTCATTTTGGTAGTATTCCTCCTTCCTCCAGATCTTTAATAGGAAAAGTAATCATCTTTTCCCACGGAGAAAGATTATCAAATAGAACAGCAGCTTTATCACCACTGATCCTCTGTACAAATCCAACATAACCTCTGTAGATAGAGGTCTCATCGATGACTGTGACTGTAGTTCCTGGCAATATCATTTTGGTAGTTTACGATTAAAGTTCCAGTAGTCAAACTTCATATAGAGTTTGTAAGGTAAGCACAGAAGCTTCTGTGTGAACCATTCAAGGTAGAGTAATGAGAGTATGATATACTTCTCAATCATTTGACTCTACAAGTTTAATGTCCTGAAACATTTCGGATGTGATTTCATGGGGACCGATACGATACCAGTAATCACCACTCTTTTCTCCAAGGTATTCAATGTCATCGCACTTATTTTCACGCAACCAAGCTTGAAGACGATAATGTTTTAATTCTTTTTCTGTAATCATTTGAATTCACACTCCACCATTATTTCCGTGAGAGCAGCAAGGAGATTGATCTCCTGATCCGCCACAAAGGCAATTTGATACTGATACTTAGCAATAATGAGGACAGCAGCAGCAATTGAAGGACCGTCCAAGGTTTCACAAAGAGCATCGTAAGTACGACGCAAAAGTACAGAAGGATCATTGTCCAAATTATTGACACACCATTTACGTACTTCCTTAAAGTTCTTTTCTTTGAGGTTTTTAATGAGATCATGGATATTTACATCAGAGAAAGTAGCAAGAATAGATGAATCTATAGATCCACCAACAGAATGTCTTTGACACTCATTAAGTACCCTACGATAATCAGGGAAATGTTTGTTAATTAATTCGGCAATGACCTTCTTATCCGCTTCAATCCCCTCACCGTCAAGGATAGTGCTGAGTCTTTTAAAGAACGACGCAGCGAGGGCGGGTCTCTGTTTGGCTGTAAGTCCGAACTCGACCACCGCACATCTGGAGTGGAGTGGTTCGATAAGTTTATTTTTGTAATTGCAAGTAAAGATGAATCTACAATTGTTGTAAAACGATTCAATGTTCGCTCTAAGAAGGAGTTGTACGTCGTGCGTCGTGTTGTCAGCCTCATCAATAATAATAACTTTATGAGTGGATGTTTGATGTAATGATACAGTAGAAGCAAAGTTCTTTGCCTGATTCCTTACAGTATCAAGGAACCTTCCTTCATCCGATCCATTAATAATTATGTAGTCAGAACCCAGTTGTTCACACAAGGCTCTTGCAATAGTTGTCTTACCACATCCAGCAGGTCCTGCAAGAAGTAGATTAGGAATCTCTCCAGTTTCTATGAAATCCCTAAAGGTTTTCTTAATATCCTCTGGGAGGATACAGTCTTCAATTGTCTTGGGTCTATATTTTTCAACCCAAAGAAATTCATCTCTCATTATACAATCCAAGTAATCCATGAATAACGAACCCCACTTGTCACTGGCGTGACTTCATGAGGAAAAAGATACGAGGAAGGAAAAGCTAACACCTGTCCCTTCTCTATCTTAACTGTGTGTTCTCTCCAGAAAACAAACTCACCTCCTTCAAAATCATCGTTAAGAACTCCAACTACACTGGTAACAGGAATCCCTCTAAAGTCTCCTTGAAAAAGATCACGAATGTGATCATGATGAGGACTAAGATAATCTCCAACAGAATACTTGTTAAACTTTATCTGAGAATTGTTCTCCCAAAAAGTCTCACTGTTAGTATTCTCTGGATCATGATACTCTTCATGAAAAGCACCAAAGAGATCTTCCATATGTGGTTGAATCCAACTCTGAGCGACCTCATCTAAAGTCCATTGTAACTCAGACTGTTCATCAACGTCAACCCTTGTATTAGTATTACTATACCATAAATGAGTCCTCCAATCATCCTTCTCTATGACTTGATGCTTTGCTGCATCACATTTCCACATGGGCAATAAATCATATTTAAAAATATGATCCTTAAGATTCGGATGATTTAGACTCATCTACTTGTTGTTTCATAATAACACTTGGTTGAATCATCCCAAGAAGTTCCTCTGCAGTTTGCAGAGAAGGAGCTCTGGTAAGATAATCATGCCATGTAGCCCAATCACTTTCAGGGTTTACATTTGCCATTAGAGTAATGGCAGCAATCCTTTTAAGAGTTTCCTCCTCCATTTTGTTCACAACATAATCTGCAAACTCAACAATGAGTTGTTCTCTACTCTTATCCTTATGTTCATCCATACTAATCTTCCCACGTAAGATCGGGTTCAAGAGCTATGTAGTATGTTAAATCATATTCAGATGACTTAAACTCTGATAATAATTTACGTGATACCTTAACCTCATAAGTGCCAGGAACAATCTTAATGTTCTCGACCTTAAAATGCAATTCAAAGTTCTTATCAGTAACACCAACTATGATTGAGAAATCATTTGATGTTTCATTCTTACGATCATGAACCTTTAACTTAATCTCTTTACCATTTCCAACAATAGAAAGGTCGGTAAGATGATATACTGCAGCAGCCTTAAGCAACCGATCTAACTGAGCACTCTTTAAAGTAAACTCAACATCAACTGAAGGAAGAGTAATAGACTTCTCTGGAGGAGAAACAATAACACTTGGATCAGCAAAGAAATACTTAGACCTCTGCTTTCCTTCCTTCACAGTAACAAAACTCTCACCAGTAAAGTTTAGTTCAGGTTCCTGAAACAGACTTAAAGAATTAAGAAACTGTCCAAGATCATAAACTCCAAACTCCTGTGGTATATCTTCATCTATATTTGCCTCTGCAAGAATGTTCTTCATGACAGAGATCGTTCGTAATCTATTCCCCTGTTTAAACAGGATAGACTGATTAATCGTAGAAAAATTACGAAGTAAATTAACAGTTCTATCAGAAAGTTTCATAGGGAGTTTCGTTTTCATTATGTAAACCAGCGAAGTGGTATAGTAGTATACAATAGTGGATTGCCTTCAGGATGTCAAACTTTGACTTTCCATCTTTCTTACCAAATCGAGAAAGATATTTAATGGCGTTTGCTTTACTGAAGGCTTCAGCATCGCCTATAGAATCAATGAGGTCAAGGGTTTGTGTCTGACCATCATTAGCATAATGAGACTTGTATGTACTTGATACATAATCCTTAACTTCTCTCAAAGTCTTGTCTTCATTATATTTAAAGAAGTGTGTTTTATATTCAGTACCAAGATGATCTCTCATATCAGCATCAGCCAATGAATGAGCTCTGACACCTGCCTGAGTATCTTTCTGTGGGACCAATTCCCTTGTCATAGGATCTTGTCCATGTGTTCTCCTATAGACAGTCTTTCCACCATCAGGAGATTCATAGATCCACTTACGATGTTCTTCATTAATACCAGGCATCATTGACTCCTGATACTTCCTATCATTCTCCAACTGTTCAGTAGTGTACTGGTTACCAAATACTTCTGGAGTAGTAGGAATGTGATGTGCAATTTGATCATCATTATCCGATAAGGGATCATCAGGAAAAGGAGCTGGTTCATAATTAGAAGTATCTAAACCAATATTAGGTCTACCAGTTTCAGGAGTATATTCATATCCTCCATTATTTTTAACCCACTCCTGACCTTCTTCAGCAGATGAAAAAGAATTTAAAGATGGGTATGGATCTTTTGTAGATGATAGAAAAACATCCTTTGCAGATGCAATTGCAGATGAAGTAGATCCAAATGATATATGGTCTTGACCATAGTAATTGTAATCTACTGCTTGTGCAGCAACAGTACTACCAGTATCAATGTGAATAGTATCTGAAGATGCAGCTGCAGGGTATGGATTACCCACTACACTATGTCCATCTTCCTCCCAAAATTCTTGATCCGTTCTAACTCCAACATTCTTTTCTGTCATAATCGGATAATCCTCATCAAGTGTTCCATTTAATATTGAACCTAATAGTCCCCAAGCGTTAACCATAGTCAAATAAAAATTCTTTTACCAATCTTTCCGCCTTTTGTTTTCCAAACTTTCCAGAAAGATATCCTCCAACTGGATCCAACTTGGTCATGTAAGCATCGAAGTCATGATACACCGATGTATCCATACCACTTGGTTGCTTACAGTATACCATATCTGCATAGGCAGTCAAGTATTTCTTAAACATTGGTAGGTGATCATCCACCTCATCAGCAGTACAATAAGCAATGTAAATATTTTCCGAGAAATGATTGCCAGGTTCAAAGAATCTATAATCTCCTTTACCTTTTGGTAAACCTTCAACACCAAATAGAAGATTCTCTGTAGGGTGTTGGAAATCAAATACTATAATGACTTTCTTATCAAAGAAACCCATGAGATCCATACCAAAGCAAGGAAGATTTTCCCCTGTCTTTGGATAGATTATATTATTATAGATGTTTGACTTCTCACTGTAAATATCTACAGCACGAGACTTAACAAAATACTCGTGTCCAAATAATTCTGCAATTAAAGTGGTATCCTTACTTTTCCAGTATCCCCATCTAAGAGTTTTATACATGCCAGGAAAAACGGCCGTGACTGCAGATTTATAGTTGTCCCATAGATTTTTCATCGTGTATTAAGTACCCAAATTAATCTAATAACCATACCAGTAAAGAGAACATAGTAGGTCCACATAATCCACATACCCACCTTATTATGGAGTGAGCCACGTTTGTATGGATGAACAGCAAGATGTGGGGAACTATCCCAACCATCCTGCATGTACTCTTTAGGATCAATCTTCTTCATAAGCCTTGTCCTCTGCATCATTAAAGTTTACATCAGCGTCAACCTTGTCATAAAGATCAAGGAAAGCCTGTTTAGTTTCATCATCGAAACGATTAACACAGACTTCAATTGACTTAGCCTTGTTATTCCAAATCTTATATGCCTTAACAATGTGTACTAATCTACGAGTACTAATAACTTCCTCTACTCCACCATCATAGAATGTTTTACGGATGATGTCAGCCCAGTCCACAAGACGTTTTGTGTACTCTTTATCATCACATAACTGACTAAGAATCTTATTCTCTGTAATGATAGATGGATAAGTTTGTTCAAAAGTTACAGGGAATCTCTCAAGAAATGCTTCATTCAGAACATTGGTTCCTATGAATCTACCATCCTCAGATCCCTTACCCTTAGTATTAGCAGTAGCGATCACATTAAATCCTTTGGCAGGTTCTACAAACTTACCAATCTTCTTAAGAAATACTCCCTTACCTTCAAGGATAGACTGCAAACAAAGAATTTTATTAGAAGCAAGATCAACTTCATCTAAAAGGAGGACAGCTCCCCTTTCCAATGCTTCGATAACTGGTCCATTATGCCATACAGTGCTACCATCGACAAGGCGAAAGCCACCAATAAGGTCATCTTCGTCTGTTTCAATTGTAATATTAACTCTAATTAACTCTCTATTTAGTTGGGCACATGCCTGTTCTACACTGAATGTTTTACCATTACCAGAGAGCCCTGTAATAAATGCAGGATAAAAAATCTTAGACTTAAGAATCTTCTTAATGTCAGTGAAACTTCCAAAAGGAACAAACCCCTGATCCTTTAGAGGAACAAGATTAGTTTGTTTTTCTACTACTGGTTCAGCAGATGCAGCCTCGTAAGTCTTCTCCAATCTTTCTGCAATGCTACTAAGATCATACCTTCTATCAACACCTGTCTTACCATTCCAATATGGTAGATCACTTTTCTTGTATCCAAGATTAGTTTTCTCCCAATTAGCCATAGTAGTGGCAGGATTCTTACCTTGAGATTTTAAATAATTTCTTATGTCTGTTGGTGTAATAGTGTTACCACCAACAAAATCTTTAAGGGATTCAAGTCTTGAATTCACTTGTTTAACAGGCATGGTCAATTCGTTTGTATGTATACATTATAAAGGAAAAAATGGCATAATGCCAAGGCATTGTACCACTTCTTAAAGTGTCTATGCTATCAAGGACATAAATTCTCCAAGCACTTTCTTGTTCATCTTCTTAGCAGATAAGGATTTCTTAAAAGCAGATTTGATCCTTGCTTTTGTTGCCCCATCCTCAACTTCAAATTCACTCTCATTGTTAAGAGCATTAGATGATAGTCCAAAGTAAGCATGATACCCAACATCTTTTAGGACAAGAGACTTATCCTTTCTCCAAGATTGCATAATATCTGCAACCTTTTCAATGTTCCAGTTACAATACCTGCGAACAAAATTGTTAGCATCTCTCTGAGCCATCACTCTGATACCAATAAAGTTAACATAAGGAAATCTACCTCGTAATTGATTGATCAAAGTACTTGTCATACTATGATAGTTTGGTTCTACAAAATGAGTACCTCCAGAAACCCTATCACGAATGAAACACTTACCATTAATGGCAGATCTACATCCCAATCTTGGTTCACCTTCCTCATATCTTGGTGCAATCATTACATTATACTTAAGTTCATGAGCTTCACCATCTGTAAGAGTGATACATTGAACCTTTTGGACACCAGTTCTCTTACTAAACTCTGGAATGATTTGATTTAAAGTAACCAAAGCCTCATTTAATGGAGTACCAGAAAGAGATAATCTTTGTGGATACTGATAATAAGAATTGAACCTTGTATTACTATCCATAGAGTAAGTCAGACGGAAGAAATGCTTCATCTGTTTCTCAAATTCAGATCCTTTAGTAGTACTACTAAACATATTGAGTAGAGAGAACTCATCATCAACCATTAAAGTATTTTCTTTTCTCTCATGATGTTGTGGAGGAACAATATATTTTTCCACTTCAGTATCATAATGAGATCTATACCATTCGTTACTGAAAGCATAAACCTCAAAAGGAATCTGAGCTTTCTTGCAGAACCATAAAAGATTAAAGAGTTGTTTAACTGTATCCAAAAGATATGGTGACATTGATCCAGACCAATCAAGGATAAAAATTAATCCATGATTCTTACCATCAGCAAGTGTTGTTACCTTTTTAAATACATCATCATTATACTTGTAAGTATAAAGTTTTGTAGTGTCTAATATACCTGTCTTGGAAGTAGAAGCACGAGCATAACTATCAGCTGCCTTTCTACATTCAAATTCCTTAACCAAGTAATTAACTTCTTTCTGTGCTGACTTCCTAAACTTCTGATAATCACTATCAACATTTTCAAATGGATCTTTATTCCAAGTAGTATAACCTTTTTCTTCAATAGCTTCCTTGTATCTCTTATCAACTTCAACATACCAACTATCAAGATACTCATGTATATCTGAATTCTTACCAATGACAGTATCCATATTTAATTTTGGAATCTCAACATAGGCAGGTTCATCACCATCATACTTTGCAGGAGTACTAAGTTCTTTTAGATTCTCCTCCAAACTCTTATCAGTAAGAGTATCATTATGGTCTCCACCCTTTTCAACAAATTGATCCTGTACTTCTTCTACTTCCTCTTCTTGTGGTTTCCTATCTCCACGACCTTCAGATTCATCTTCTAATGCACCATAATCCTCCTCAATATCCTCAGAACTATCAAAAGGAACAGGTGGTGGTGTATCAGATTCTTCATCACCATTGATCTGAACTGGTGTATGAGTCTTTTCTTCTGAATTTACATAATCAGAAAGATCCTTAGCTAAAAGAAGAACATCTTCAAATGTCTCAGTCTTGAAAGCCTTATCACGAAACCCTATTTCCTTCTCGGAGAATGGGATATCAACAAAATTACCAATCTTAAAATATAAATTAATTCTATCTGCAAGAATGAACTCATCAAGATCCTCATCTGCAATTCCAAAGAAATCTTGATCAGATAACTGAGAGTATCCACCGTAGAAGGTCTTGATCAGGCCAGGATACTTACGTTTCATCAACCTTTCAATTCTAACATCCTCTAAAATATTAACAAAGGATTTAGGTACATCTGGATATTCTACTTTCCAATCATCTTCTGGAGTATATAATGCATGACCTACTTCATGTCCAACCAGAAGGTCATATACGATCCCAGAAGCACGATCCCACATAGGTAGAGTAAGAACTCTCCTCTTTACATCAAAGGACGCTGTAGAGACCTTACGGTTCTCTATTATAAGATCCTCTGTAGCAAGCAACTTAGCAAGTTGACCCTTGACCTCATAATTGACCGCATTAATCATTGGCTGTTTCTTCTGTATGTTCCTATAATACATCAGATTAGAACCAATTCAACCATTAGTGTGCAGTTATTTAACCGTCACACGACCTTACTAAAACCGTTTACCTTCTTAAATGTTATTAGATTATCCAATCTATCAGTTAATTCCTCTTGTTTGTGAGAAATCATAAAGACATGAGCATCCTCAATAACATATCTAACAATCTTTGTGAAGTCCTCTGTACCATTACCATCCAAGGAACTATCAAATATCTCATCAAGAATCAATAGATTAGTAGAAGATGAGTTCTTCATCTTAGCAATATCTCTCCACATGAAAAGAATTGCAAGGTCAATCCTCATCTTTTCACCCTCAGAAAATGATTCATAACTGAATCTCTCATGAATAGGAGACTTAACTATCTCATTAAACTCATCATCAAGAGTAAAATTAACATAAAAGTCCTGTAATTGCAGATACTTATTGATCTGTTTATTCATTAAAGGAAGATATCTCTGAATAATTTTAGACTTGACACCACCATCCTTCATCATAGAGTGTGCAAACTCTAAGTAAGTTATTTCTTCAGTTTGATTGGACTTATTTTTTTCTGCGGTATCTAAATCATCTATTAATTTGTTAAGAGTTGCCCTTTCAGTATTTCTGTTTGCAATTTGTTCGGTAATGTCTTGAACTTCCTGTTGAAAATCTCGGATTTGTCTCTGATATTCAGAAATTTTAAAATTGTTGGTAGAAATTCCATTCGTTAATGTGGTGATCTGCTTGGAGACCTCTATAAACCGTTTATCTCTTTTTTGTTCTTCGCTTATAGATTCTTTGAGTTCACTGTACGCTGAGTTAATCTCTTGTACCTTGTCCTCGATTTCTCCGATTTTATTTAGCCTGAACTCTTCCTCAATAGACTGCTCACATGTAGGGCATGATACATTATCTTTGAAAAATTTATGTTCTTTACTGATAGTCTTAATCCTTTGTTCAAGTTTAGCCTTCACATTGTTCATCTTTTTTAATGAACTACTTGCATTAGAGAATTGTTCAAGTTCTTTTGTATGGAATTCAACATCAGATTGGTTATCTTTATTCTCTTCCAATAAGGAATTGATATCTCTATCTAATGAACTCAATCTTTCTTCCTTATTTTTAATTCTTTCCTTCCCTCTCTTATCCAAGTCTGCAATAAAGCTTTCCTGCATGGTGATCTTCTCTTCCACCATGTCCCTTTTAGTAGTAAGTTCCCTTATTAGTTCATTAGTACTACGCATCTTATCCCTAAGAATACTTGCCATTCCAGAGAAAATTTTTATATCCAACATATCTTCTACAATCTCTCTCCTATTAGAGTTGGATAGTTGCATGAATGGCACAAAGGTTGCCGATCCTAATATAACCGTCTGAGTAAAAGACTTATAATTTAATTTTAATATAGTTTCTTCAAGATTCCTCTGTTGATCTATCGCAGAAGCAAACTGGTCTTGAAGTTTTCCATCAATATAGATCTCAAATAACGTGGGTTTAATACCACGCACAACCTGATAATCCCTACCATATGCAGTAAATTCTATATGTACTTCACACTCTTTATCGTTAACTGTATTAACTAACTGTGCTTTCTTAATCTTACGGAAAGGCTTATTATATAATACAAAGGTAAGCGCATCCAACATGGTAGACTTTCCAGTACCATTCGCACCAACTATCAAATTTGTAGGCGATTCCGTAATATTAATCTCGGTAAATTGATTACCTGTAGATAAGAAATTACGCCACCGAATCGTCTTGAATATAATCATAATGTTGGGGTGGGAATACTATATCATCTGGTGTGATGATTACATATTTGTAATTGTGTTTTTTGCAAGTTTGGACTGCAAGTCCATCGTCAATCTCAACTACAGATAACGGAGCGGAGTTATCTGCGTGTAGTAGTCCTGCATATCTTTGTGCGTCGTCCTCTTTTTGGAAGAGGTAAAGTGCCTTATCACCACTATCATCCATACAGGCATATGCCCCGTCGCCCTCGGCGCCTTTTAGAGATAGGATGTACATAGATCACTCCGCTTCGCAAGCTTCCATGTATACTTCTCGAAGAAGTTCTTTCACTCGTTCTTTTTTTAGATCGAAATCGGAATCTTCTATGTATTTATTCAATAGTGTCAGTGTATCTTCGACTTTATCATCATCGAATTCCACCTCTGCATCATTTACCTCCAGATTTTCTATGATTTTAAGATCAGCCACGCCGGCTTTAATCATTCTATCAACAAACTTCTCGTATTGTAACTGATTAGACTTCTTTCTGACAAGTAACTTAACAATTTTATTTTGATAGAGGTGGAATTTAAAGGTTCCAAGAGGAGTATCTTCATAATACACCTTAGCGAACATGTGATTTGTGTTCTCTATGAATTCTATAGTACGGTCATCCGTATCAAAGATATTAAATCCTCTCTTATCTCCACAATCATTCCAGTACATTTCATATGGATTACCCAAATAAAATACCTTACCATCATTACTTCTGGTATGATAATGTCCTGAGAATACTGTATCAAACTTCTCTACGATACCTCTATCAATACCTCTCTGTTGTACACAGCCAGGATATAACTCAAACCCTCTCAGTTCTAAGTGACCAAAAGCAACTTCAGAGTCCGTGGCAGCAATAGCAGATTCAGTTTCTCTAAAGTTATCATCACAGATCCAAGGGAGCATGAAGGCTTTGAACCCGTTAATATCATACTCTCCAGGCGAAGATATAGGTATAAGATTATCGTAAGTAGATAAAAGAGACTCAATAGAATTAATCTGATTGGTATTCTTATAATAAACATCATGGTTTCCTACAAGTTGCCAAACTGTTACGCCAAGATCTCTAAACCTATCATACACATGTTCCTTTGCCCAGTCAAGTGACCAGAAATCTATGTTCTTACGATTATCAAAAGCATCTCCCATATGAATACAATACTTTATCCCACGTTCCTCAAGGGTGGGAAAAAATATATCATCATAAAATTTTTGCCAAAACTCATGAAAAGCTTTTGAACCTCGGCGCCCTCCGAAATGAGTATCAGTTATAATCGCAATCTTCATTTTGTTTTTGATCTGTTTATCAAACTAATAAACTTATCTGCTGCAAACGTACCTGCGAGACACACATCTATCTCATCACCATCTTTCCAATTCTCAGTACCATCCTTCTTAGTGTGTGCTAATGCCACAGTAAGATCATCAATTATCTTTTGTGTGATTTTCATTTACATGCTCAACTTGTATCGGTTTAGTAAGTAGATCAGCAAGTCTATGATATGCAATAGCAGTAAAGACTTGAGGGACTATAAAGGCTACCATTGCTACTACCCAAAAAACATAGTAATAGTTTTCTTTATTTTGTGTTCTCATCTCACTGATACATCTTTGTCTGGACTGCCTCTTTTATAGAATTGTAGTCAGAAGTATTGCCGTAATCATCGTCAACAGTGAATACTTCATCGTACCCCGACTTTTCAATGATTTTACTACGGATCTCCATTTGTTTCTTCTCTTTCTGGATCCTCCGAAGAAATGCGTAGTGTATAATCTGGGTGAAGTATGCAAAAGGGTTTGTAGATTTCTCTGGATTGAAGTTATGTATGTATT
>VTLG01011089.1_pt1 | contig 38037 bp, 43 predicted proteins | sample 4694571 | NCBI WGS metagenome assembly VTLG01 (sample SAMN12604809, study PRJNA352737) | marine metagenome | biome: ENVO:00000447; feature: ENVO:00000209|ENVO:00000569|ENVO:01000036; material: ENVO:00002151; isolation source: viral sequences binned using virsorter ...
CTGAGCTATTAGTGAAAAGTACCTTGTCGTTACCGCCTTTAAGGTCTGTCAGGTTACCAAATGTAGGAGCTGAGCTAGTGCCGTTACCTACTAAGGTAGTACCGTCTGCTCCCAATGCTAACTCAGTAACGGTTCCTGACCCGTTTGTATAGAGTGCTTTCCAGTTATTACCACTTAGATCAGTTACAGTAGTAGTACCGCCAGCTGATGGATTAAATATATTACTCATGTTATTCCTACCTAAATCTCTGCATTACTGCGGTTCCAAGTATGCTCATTGATGTTCCAGTAGATACAACATCTCTACTGCTACCGTTACCAACTGTTAGTTTGTTGCTGCTTGTGTTGTATACCATCTGCCCTGCTCCTGTTTGTGAAGGGCTAGATGCTCCCGGTGCTGTCAATGTACCTACAGTTAGACTTCCACCTACTGTTACATTACCGTCCGCATCAATCTTGAATACCTCACTGTTGTCTGAATCTTTAACTGTGAGTTTTCTACTTGTGCCATTACCACCAAGTACTACTGTGAAGTCTGCCCCGCTTGTTGTTCGTAAAAGATAAGTAACAGTCTTACCTGCACCACCTTCTAAGTGATCTTTAAATTGATTTATGTTTGCAGCTTGTACTTCATTACCGGCTGATACGCTACTTAAAGCCATATATACCTACCTATGCATATACTTTATTAACATTATAACTGTCTTTATCAAAAATTGCCACATCTCCTGCAGTAGTATCTGCTATTTCGTAGAATAATATCTGGAATACTTCAGCATCACCATCATTATAACTATTAGTTCTAGCACCCTGAATGTCCACAATTCTGCCAACAAATGTACGTTCTTCTCTACGATCATACAGTGTAACACGTTTTTGTATACTATTGAACAGGAATGTTTCTAAATAATTACCTCTGAATCTGGCTGCATTTCCTCCAGATAGCAGAGTTGCCCCATTGATATCTACGGCAAATGACCATTTCTTTCGACGTGGCGGGTTAAGGACTGTATTCAATACGATTGCTTTTATTATGGGGCCAGTACCTTCAACAGCTGTTGTTGTACTGAGATTGTATCTAATCTGGTTAAATTCAATGTCAGTAGTAAGAACAGCGGATGACTCACCATCTCCGTCTGCAGTCACAATATCAACTGCTGATGCTTCATCTATTTCATACTTGAGAGTTGCAGCTACAGCAGCACTTAGGCTATTACCTAGTACTCGGCCTGCAGTTAAAAACTTTTTGAATAACTTTGCCCCAACATTTAGCTTAGGGCCAATAATAGTTCCGGTATTGGTAGTATAAAGATAATACTCATCATCTTCTGGACGTAAGCCACTACGTGGATTCATGTAACTGCCTATAGTGTCGCCATATCCGGCTAAAATAGCTGGGTTATTATCTGCTATTGCACCGGCTCCGACAGCCAACATTGCATTACAGTCATTACTAGCTTGATAGTTATAGGTATGTACTGTTTTGTATGGGTTTACTTTTAGAAAATATGTATTACCAGCTGCATTTTTTTGAGCTAGATATATCCAGTCCGCATCACCTGTAATTGCAGTAATACTTCCATTCAATTCTATATTCCCAGCCATACCGTCAGTAGGATAAAGCATAGTAAATGTTTCTTCATATGGGTCTATCTGCATCAATCTGTCGCCATACGGTACATAAATAAAGCCATCTACCCATAACAATGGATTCTTGCCATTACTATCTCGTAGCATTTGACGACCACCAGTCCAAAAGTCATTTACATTTGTACCGTCATACCACCAAATACCTTCTTTTTTGAATACCCATACCTTGTCATCAGCGGTAAGTAACCCATTTACAGTCTCAGAAGTATGCCCTACCGGGACAGCCGCAGACCATGTAGTACCGCTACCATCTGGAGCAGTAGCAGACTTGAGATTGCCTGAACTATCTATCTTCCAGAATTGAGGTGTAGTAGATGTACGGCCACGTGCTGTAAAGAACACCGCATTGTCATCTGTAGCTCCTGATGCAGCCCATGTAGTACCATCTGAAGATACTTGATAGTCAACATCATCTCCTGCGGGTGCGTATAACTTGCCATTGAACTCCCGTACTGGGCCAGTAAAAGCATTACCAGAACCTAGATCATCTACTTCATCAAATTGGTCATTGCTAGTATCGTACTTATACAGATATCTACCAGCACATACGTATGTACCTAATGAGTTTTCTGCCATAAATGTAGGAGCTGCATCAATAACAGTAGAACTTGAAGCTGTTTTGTATAATTGATTGAATGCGGGACTAGCATATAATCGATCTCCGTATGACGGATCTATATATTGGGCATAGTTATATCCAACATTAGTAGACGAAAGAGTTGACAACTCCTCAGTACCGCATCCACCTGACCAGTTATCAAACCCAAGCGGGACATCTACTTCAGCCGGTAGTTGTTGGTAATCGAATGTTCCAGAGGTACGTCGTTCTTCAGCCAACATCGGCTGTAGGCCACGTAAAAACATTAATGAAGCTGTTTCGGGATCGTTAGCTAATCTAAATCCAACCTTCACATCATCGTATTCGATGTAAATGTCATACCCACTACGCTCACGGACTCGATTTACCGGGCTCATATCGTAAACGGCCCTTGAATTTTAGCCCCACTGGGCATTGTATAAGGCCATTTAACTTCGTACTGAGCAGCACGAGCTTGCATAATTTGTAATCTAGTACGGATTTCTTCTGGGATATCAGCATAGATACCATCACGCTCGAAGATTATCTGAGCTGCATGGGCGTACAACAATTGGGCAGCAGGTTCATCCACTTCCATAGTGTTTGTAACCTGTGATGCCCGTGTTGTGCCTAGAGCCGAAAGAGGCTCTCTGCCGACAAGGCGGATTTGACGGCGTGATGGCGGAACCAGATCAAATATAATTTTCTTGGTTGTATCGTCCCGGCGTACACGTCCGTTCGCCTCTGTAGAGTATACATCATGTACCCTACCTTTGTCACCTAAATATAGCCATCCTCTATCAAGATATCCAGTAAATGTTGTACTATTATTAGCAATATCTATTCTAGCTGTCAGTAATGAGGAGCTATTGCCTACAATATTTTTATCTAACGATATTAATTCCCAGCCAGCACCACCGTGATAATCACTACTGGTAGTACCACTGTCATCTATAAGTTGTATTCTAATTTTACTTGCAACACGACTGTATATCCAAACTGCAAATGTCATTTTCTGACCTGCTGCTTTGGCAGCGGTAATACTATTAGCCATATTTGCTACGACTTGAGAGTATGTTCCAGCAGTAGAAGCTGCTACAACTAATTTAGTTGCAACATTACTAGTCTTTGGAATAACAATATTAGAACTGTCTTGATTGAATACACTAGCCGTTACACTTGAAGCAGTCCAATTAGATGTGCTATCAAAATCTGGGTCAGATAAATAATTCCATTGCTCATGTGTGCCTAATGGATTTTCAATAAAAGCATATACTGGGCCCTTACGGATATTAGATGGTATATCAAATTCACTGGTATACCCATCTCCCGTAAGAGTTTCATCAAAAGTTAATTGAGATAGAAATGGATATGCACGTAACCGTGCTTCATCTAATGCAGTAAACTTTCTAGATGGTTCATACTTATGTAATTCAAAAGCATCACCATCTTGAGGTACTCCCGGAAATGCCGGGTCTACAGTAAGAGTCCCGGATGCTGACGCAAATGATTTTACTCTGCGTATATGATACTGATTAGTACCAGATTGAGTTATACGTACATAGTAATCACGAAAATAATCTTCCCCAAATGCACTAAGATGAGTTTTGACCACAGTCGTACCATCTGTACTTGTTGCGGAAGTTACATTATCGTAGTCATCTCCCATAAACTGGGATAGGCCAGTTAGTAAAGCAGACCCAGCTAATGCCATTATGCGCTACCTTGTGTAACCAATAATTTCTTTGAACCAGATGCACAAATAGCAGTGATAGCTCCATTGAACCAGTTGCCACCTGCGACTGACATTTCATATGAACCACCTGAAGCATTCAATCTAATGCCGGTATTAGCAGCTGCTGTTCCACCAAGATTAATATAAATTACTTCGTCAGAATCGTTTACCATTAATCGATAGGAAGCAGTTTCACTAGCAGCAAGTACAGCTGTACTACTACTACCTACCGTTACAGCGGTATGTGCGGGTGTGTTAATTATTCCGGGTGAACCAGCCATAGATTAACCTCCTGTTTTACGTTTAGGTTTAGGAACTTCTTGAGCTCCACGTATAGCTTCAATTTGTAGCTTGGCCAATTCACGTTCATCAGCTATACGCTCACGTTCACGTGCACCTTCTACTAATTTAGCTTCTTGTTGATGTCTATTTAACATGTGTGATTCAACGTCAAATAGGGAGGGCATATTAGATTTTTTACAGACTTGCCCTTGTAGTCCGATACTGTCCATCCATTCGCGTTCAGGATGATCTGGGTGCAGATAACATAATAGTTGCCCGATTACTTGCTTAGGTGGATTGCCGGGCATACCGGGAACCCAAAACTTAGAGCTTCCATCAGCATTTCTTTTACGTAATACTTCATTTAGTTTGTGCTTTAAGACAATCGATTGACTGCCATCTTGCATTGACCACACTACTGTATGCTCATCCGCATCTACGTTGGAATCCATTAAGTGGGATTTCATAGCAGACATGGAAAACTCATCATTATTTATGATCACTTTATCCAATGATTGGTCATTCGCTTTTTCAGCAATTGCATTTGCAGCTGCTTCGGCTACTATATTATCGGTAGACATTTCAATTCCTTTCAACGGTGATGGACGGGCCATTAACAGATACACGGCGCATCTTCAGCGTTAGTTCTTCAGCTTGATCTATCGCATCATTTATAAGTGTTGACGCTTCACTCAATTCATTTAAGCGAGTATTAGAATCTTTACTTTCACGTAATTGATCTGCAATCTCACGTAGCTCGGCCACGGTATGTTCCAATAAAGATGGAATACTAAATGGCGGAGCATGGAATGACTCAGCATCACCGAGGTCTTTCGACCAGACAGCTCGCTTATCATTCCGCACTACATGTATGAATTGCCGTCGCTGCATCTTCTGCCCCTTAATCCCTTGAACATTAAGTTCTTCAAGTCTCAAAGCAGGTTCATCGTTTTTGATGATTGATGCAGCAACGACAAGTTCACTCATGCTTAGTCGCTCACTGCGTACTCAACGTGAACAGTAACATCGGTGATAGTACCACCAGTGTCATTGCTCGCTTTTATTTCGAGTACTGCGTCAGCAGCGTTCTCGTATGCACCATCTGAGTTTGCACCAGCTTGTGTAAATGCTATTGACCGAGTGGTCTTAGCAGCGTACAAAGCTGAGTCAATGCCCACTACCCCAGTTGTGGCGGTGGTTGTACTCTCATCTGAGTCATTAGTAATTTTTCCAATTACCGTTGCCCCAGTAAGCAGTTCGACTTTGTACACGTTTGAAGCGTGGGCTGCGATTGCAGCTTCACTGACAACAGTCATGTTCAAAATACGAACCGCATTTGAGTTAGTAAAAAACTCTGATTTGGTTGCACCATTAGCAATCGAGTTGAATGTAAACGATTCAGCTTTTGCGTTAGCTACAGCTACCATAATTTATATCCTTCCCTACTATGATGTTGGCGCGGTTGCGTCAGAATAAAGCTCGTATCCCCATTCATCTCGGCGTTCACCAAAGATGTATTCGTCATACAAGAATATTTCTTCTGCACCACCACCAATATCTGGCCTACGTCGGTTTTCAGCTTTAGGTGCGTGACCCTCTACCAAGATGATTGCCATCTGGTGGAAGATACCGCCCTTAGCGTCGTCCGAGCTGTCAATTGAGATGTTGCCATCAGTGAAAACATTTGCATTAAACAACTGTCCACTGTAGCCATTGCGGATCATCTCCGCAGTCAATCCATCTACAGAACCAGCACCATTAGAGGCAGTAGTTGTAATACCTACTGTCAATTGATCCTGAATATCTTTTAGCTGGAATGGGTGTAGCACTACTGACACATTACCCGGAGGTGCAGGCTCAGTTGTGTTACCAAAAATTCTACTCTGACCTGCAGAAATATGTCCTACAGTAAGAGTTGCCCCCGCACCACATAAAGCAGTAGAGAATGAATCTAATTGAGTCAGACCATCCTTGTCCTTTTTACGTTGCAGTGCGTTTTGTCCTAGTACTCCAATTTGAGCTAGAACATTACTCGACAATCGGCGATACACACGGTCAGTTACGATGGTTTGAATACCTGCAACTGTTGGTGTAAGGCTCAAGAGTGAGTCAGACATTTGTTGTGGGTTGTCTAGCATTGTTGTTTCGCTGACACCCTGTGCCGTTAGTTTATCTAACCGGACTTCGTTCCAAATCGTACCAGTATTCTCATCGAGAGTGACCTTATCAACTACAGAGTCGCTCGTCATCGTACCCTCGTATTCACGAACAATACGTGCAGATGCAATAATAGTTGGAAGGCTATCTGACAGATTACTGGTAGTAGTATTTCCAGTGGTTGCCACTAGTAAACTCCTATCTTCTTAGTTGCCGGAGAGCAGGGCCTAGATGATCCATTACTCGTGCTCGATCATCTGCAGATAAATCTTTTAGTCCACCGGGAGAACTAGCTACCCGATTAACCAAATCTTCTACTGCAGGTGTAGAACCAGCACGTGGTGGTGCACCTCTACCAGCTGCTCGCTTTGTCTCGGCTAACCGAGATGCGGCATTATCTTCACTTAGATTTTCCCTAGCCCAATTCGTAACATATTGAATAGCCTTCATAGGTGAGCCATTTGCAGCACGTACCCCGTCTTGATAGACATGTTGTGGTACATCTCCAGATGGGTCATAACCCATTTCTCGTACTAATCGTTGTGCTTCTTGGCTTGCTTCTTGCCATAAGGCAATCTGCGCGGCCTCCTGAGCATCGGGAGGTTGCTGAGATTCTTCTTCGATTTGTGTAGGTGTATCTTGTTCCAATGCGTTTAAACGATTTTCTAATTGTTTATTTCGCATTGCCATCTGAGCTTCTTCCGGAATCAAATCCGTCAAGGCTTCAGATATAACTTCAAAATTGTCGGACAGTTGTTGAACTTGCAAGCGTAAATCTTCGGTTGCACTATCATTCGATAACTTATCTACGGCAGACTGCAAATTTTGCATCCGACCTAATTGGCTAGATACAGTATGTTGCATATTGTCAACGCCTTGTAGACGACTATCTTGTTGTTCCAATCTACTAATCACATCTTCCAGACTTATCTCGGCTAATTCTGTTTGAACTTCGGGAGTAGCATCTAACTCATAAGAGCCTTGATCTGCCGCTTCATTAAGAATTTCATCTGACATAATAATCACTCCAAACTGGCAAAATAAATGCGAGTTACTATAGTCTGCCCAAAGGGAGACTTAATTATATATAGACAGAATATACCATATAATGGATGAGTTTGTATACTAATGTACACTAAAGATTACTTTGGTATTTGTTTACCTAAATCATAGACAGCATTTTTCAGCATAGTTCCGGTTATTTCTTTAGGGCCTACTAATACATCAGAAATATCTACTGCAATAATAGTGTCACCTTTAGCCATTAGTGCTTTACGTCTATTTTCTGCAAAGGTATCAACTTTATTTCGTAATCGTTGAGCAGCTAATCTTCGGTTGTCTAATCGCTTCAACAGATTCGGATCTGGAATGACATTTTGTTCACGAGCTTTTCTATTGATATCCCGCATTTGATTGTCCAAAAGGCCTATTTCTTTTGTTAATTGATTATATGTCTGGATAGATTCATTAGGTTGACCATACCAACTATAATAATTACGACCATATAACTTGATTCCTTCATCATAAAAATCCCACCATCCAGCTTTAGATAGTATTCTTTTATCATTTATCATATTATCTACTGCTATTATTCCGGTATCAGGCGGAGCAGTATCTCGTAAAACCATCAAATTATCGTATATCGCTTGTCTATCTTCTTTAGACCCATCGCCTGTAGTTCCGTATAGATCACTACCTGCAAGAATATCTCTTTCGATGCGAGCCAAGTTCATATCTAAAAGATCATAATTCCATTCGCTGCCTTCTTTCGCATTTTCATAAGCAACACGTACCGCATTTTGTACCTTACGCCCGTTACTTGATTGATTGAGAAGCATTCCATAATTTTCACGAATAGTTTGTCTTTCTTCATATCCTTTAGCCATTATTCTTGAAACATCTTGATAAACTTTTTCGATTTTAATACTTTTATCTAATGCATCGACTTTTCGACCATCTTCTATAGTAGTTACTCCAGATAAAATACGTTCCCTTTCATCTGGATCAAATCCTAGTAAACGCATAATTTCATTATTTGTTTGAATTTGGGCTTGTTGTATAGCTATATAACCTTGTTGTTTTCGACTAGGTGTACCTTTCTCAGCACTGTAGCTTTCTTCTAATAATTCATAGTATTGTGGATATTTCATTTCCATTGCACGAATTTGATGTGGCATTGCATCTTTATATTGTGCAGGTGTAATACTATTATTTATTTCTCGGTCTAATAAAAATAATTGTTCAATACGTTCTTTAGGACTAGAGAATCTTATTTTGCCTCCAAAAAACTCAACACCCATATGAGCTCCAGCGTGCATTCCAATGTTTGCCCACCGTTTCATTCGCTCTTGAGGTACATCGCCCATTGGAAATTGTGCACCGTGTGCAGCATCTAAATAGTCTGCATACTCATCAGCTGCTTCAATACCTTGTTGTCCCCAAATAGTATTAAATCTACCCGTCCATGAGATGAACATATCTAGATAAGGATCTTTTGAAAAATCATCACCCGGTACAACACGTTCATCGAATTGCCAAGATATACCACCTAAACCGGCTTCTTGAGTTGCATCGTCACTTGTGTTGTAATCGATATCTCTACGAAATGGTAACATTTGACGGCCATTGAAATCATATCCACCACCGCTTACGAAATCATAAATTGTTCTTAGTGCCGGAGAGCCTTTTCGCGTAATCGCATCAGATATAGCTTTATCAATAGCTTTCAATAATCCCCAATTTATATCTGAGGCTTCAGTTCTTATAGCTGCATTGATCGGAGTTTCAGTTAATAATCCAAGCAATGGCTTAAGTCCAAAACCTAAATCAAGTTCAGTATTTCCGATACCGATAGTCAACCAGTTTTTATTGACCCGATATTCACCCTGACGTAAGGCATCAAAATCAATAGGGTTGACTGACTCAAATGGATCAATGCTACCCTGACCTGTTTTCTGTAATGCGAGATTACTTAAGAATGCCATTGTAGTTGCAGTGCCAGCTAAGTTTCGTATTGCCCTACGTGCCACCAAAGCCTCTGGGCCATGCCCTCTTAAAGCAGCATTATATGTTTGAAGTTGCGATCTAAAAAAACCAGCCGCAAATGAGAAATCATTAGTACTGAAACCTTTCAATGGAGTACGTATCCCCATAACTTTTTCAGGGACTCTTTTTAGTTGGTTTGGTAAATCAGCTGGCGCTCCCGTGATTCGATTCCACCCTTGTTGAATATTGAATCTTTCGGTTGGAGTTAATTTTCGACCAGTTTTCAATTCAAATAAATCTATTTCATTTTGTGCCCCATTGATACGTAACTCATTAAGGGTTCTTGTGAATCCACTTTGAAAACGTGCAGCTACTCCACGACCACCATATTTAAATGCATTAAATAACCAGTCTGGTATAGGGCCCGTAGCTAATTCTTTTTCTAAAGTATCAGGTCGGTAATCATAAACCGGTGCACCTCGGTCTAATGCGGCTAATGTTCGTTCTTCTTGAATGAAATTATCAAAATGTGCTTTAGCTGCTGCATCAGTTTTATATGGATTAAGTTCTTGTATTCCTGCCCAAAAAGCTTTAAGTGGTTGTATATTTCTTTTCATATAGTTCGGGCCGAATTGCATAGAATTATATAAAATAGCCTTAGAACCTAATGTTAAAATAGTACCGAGGTCTAGTGCAGTTCCGGCGAAGACTTGAATTGCATTATATTTTTTGATTCCTTTTGTTATTGCACCAAGATCTTCATTCGTTTTACGTTGTACGGCACCTCTAGTACGGATAAGCATTTCACCTATGGTGTTAGTTAATTCATCAGCTGGAGTAGCTTCATTTATCAAACTCGAATATTGATAAGGTGCTTCTAAGTTCGATGCTGATTCTCCAAAATTTAAAGTTTCGTATACTTTACGTGCTATTGCAGAATCTACATCAGCCAATGAAAGTACTTCGTTATACATATGTCTTTGATACCAAACATCTAATCCATCATGAATATAGGCTTTTATAGAATCTTCTGGTGACTGTATATGTACTCCCGGAAAAGCTGAGATATCATCAGTAGATCTATACGGAGTATCTAAGACTACACCAGTAGCTTCATCTACAACTATTGGGGCATCAATATCATAATATTTAGTAGCTTTTGATGGATCAGTTGGCCATACGGCGTAATTTCCAGAACGTATACTATAAGCATCTTCTTCGGTCAGCCACTTATCTCGTCTAGGTTGAGTATCGTGAGATGCTAAAAATCGCGCACCATCATCACCAATTGGCCCAAGTGCTTCTGGTAAATCTTCAATGTATTCTGGGATGTAATTCATATTTAATGTACTGTCAAATTTTTCCATTCCATTACCATTGGGATATTTCGCCTCATAAGCTAATCTGCTAGCTCCAGCTAATTCAGCTTCAGTACGGTATTTAGAAAAGCCACCACCTGCCTGCTCAATTAATTTGCGTACATCATCATTGACGGTTGCAATAGCCATGACAGCATCTAATACTTCTTGAACTTCTGATGATTCCATTCCTGCTTCACGTAGGGCACGTATATATTTAGTTGGATTGCGATACAAGTCATAGCGTGAAATACTAACACTTGGATGATCTATGAGTCTAAATACATACTGATTTGTATTTTTTTCTTTAAGGGGTGTAAAATATTTCAGTAATACTTCTTCATTTACTCTATATGTTTCAAGAAACTGTTGTTCTATTGATGACTTAGTAGTCCACATTTGAGTATTAAGGGATTCACCTACACCAAAAAAGGTTTGTTCCCCTAACACAAAATCTAACATTTCTTCTACACTTTTATTTGGTAACTTATCTCCAAATTCTTTTACTAATTCTTGAACTGCAACAGGTGTGTAAAAATTACCTCTTGAAGTTGAATAAGTTATTCCACGTCCAGTTATATTACCCCAGTTATTGTCTGTTAGTCGTTTCAATACCTCCACATTTGTAATATCTAAATTGCCTCCGCCAAACAACTCAGGCATTGCCTTCACAAGCTCTTGTAGTTTTCGGTATTCTTTATAATCGTAGTATCTTGAATCATATTCATTACCACGCCATCGTTCTACGACTGACATTTTATCTACAAAATCTTTTGATTGAGTTGTTTCACTAAAGAAAGTTTTACCCGGAGTTAGAAGTTGATCCTCCGCCGGATTATAAGACGGACGCAAATTACCCGCACCATGTTCAGGCAACGCATTCCATTCATCCCGCAATAAATCATCATTGATTCGGATATCTACAAATGATTTGGAAAATGGCCGTCCTCCAAGCACCATATCTTTTTGAGTCCGCGGAAGTCCAGTACCGGGATCGATTATTCGTTCTTGGGTTACAGGATCAATAAAGTAAGTATCGTCTTTATAGTATGCACCAGATCCTTCAAATGGAACTACTTCACCTCTACCCGTCAATACTTCTTCAGGTGTACCACGTGTTCTGGTAAGTTGTATTGGATTTCCAGCTAAAGTATCTCCGATGACTCTGACTTCTAAAATAGATGGAGTTTTTATATCACGGTCTCGTCTTTTACCTTTACCTGCTTCACGGGAACTCTTAGTAGGGAATCCTTCGGGATAAACAGATTTGGCATAAACTTCATTAATGCTGAGTACAATATCTGGAATTTCATTTTCTGGTATTCCTGTAGCAGTAAGAGCTATTCGAGGAGACAACGCTTTTGTAGCAGCTTGAGTCGCACCGAAGTAACCACCGCCTCCACCTATCAACATTGCAGCTATCTGTACTTGAGGAGGTAATCCTAATTCAACCGCAGTTTCCCCAGCTGCATATGCACCTGCATCTATTGATCCATTTCGAGCTAATAAGAATGCACCCGTACCCATCGCCCCACGTTCAGCTATAGTTTGTGGAACATCAGCTAATAACATTCGACTTGCAATTTTCAGTGCTTTATCAACTTGAGTCGTAGGCAATTTCGGAAACATCACTTGCAATGCAGCTCGTTCTTTTGCAATTGGAGTCAATGCTTTTTCAGCGGCTTCTCGAACCGCTGTTTTTACTTTAGCTTTTGGTGCAGCAGTGATTAGCCCTCTATATGCTCCACGTGCACCAGCTTTGATTAAAGGTTTAGCAAGAATCCGTGTGCCGGCAGACATAGCTGCTCCCATACCGGCTTTACCACCAGTAAATAAAGTCAATCCAATTTCCGCTAAAGATATTGGACTAAGTGCACCGTCTATTACTTCTGCCGTAAATGCATGGACAATACTTTTTTCAGTTTGGTTTTGTTTGAATCCTCGGACATCTGTACCTAGAAAATGATCCATCCCAGATGAAAGTTCTAAGGCCGGCATTGCCCAATTTATTGCATCTGCGACATTAGCCATTAAACCGGTAGGTTGTATTTCTTGTGCTTCACGAACACTACCGGCAAAAGGTTCACCTATTGTTCCCTCGGCATAAAGATCACGTTCTTCTATAATCTGTGCTTGAGCTTCAGGTGTTAAGTCTCCAAATATATTTTCAGTTTGTGCAGCTGTTTGTGCAAAACCGGGTTGTGCTGGCGCAGGCCTTCCTCTAGGCGGAGTAAATGAAGTGCCTTGAGTAGCCGGACTTCTACCGCGCATTCGATCAAGTAGATTTCTTTTCTTATCGACATCAACTCTATTTTGAAATGCCATTAATTAAATCTCCGTCTACCTTGACTAGTATTAGTTCTACCAAATCTTTGGGCTACTGCAGTCTCTACATCATCTAAAAATATATTGCGAGTAGCTAAGTTAGACTTTAAAAACTCACGCTCAGTGCCGGTAAGGTTTCGCATAAAGCCGGGAGTAGGCAATGCAAACGGCATTTGAGTAGGTCGTTGTCTAAATGAACCTTCACCTGCAGTACCTTGTAGTACTTGTCTAACTCGTGGAGATGCTAACATATCGCTACGATCTTGAATCATCCCCTGAGTCAATGGATACATACTTTCAAATCCAGCTAGTCCGGGATTACCCATTCCACCTTGTCTGCCAGTTGGGGCAAAGGCGGCTTGCTGTGAGCTGATAGTACCTTGATTCATAGGTTGTCCACCTATACCGTAATCTGCAGTATTATAGATACTACTAGCACGAGGAGCTCTGGGGCCTGTGTTACGTGGATCATCCGGGTTTAATGAAGCTATATAATTTTCATTCCTATTATCATTCTCATCAAATTCAACACCAGTCATACCAGCATATGGATTGAAATTTGGATCATATTCACCTACACCCGGATAGCCATTCTGTGCTCTTGGAACACTACTATTAGCACGTTCCATAATCTTTTCTTGTTGTTCATTTAGGGGTAGTACTACCATTGGGGCATTGCCAAAAGACATTACCAGTTCTTGATTTTCTTTATTATCTGAAGAATCACCTACAATTATAGGGTTACTAAATCCATGAGCTACACCCCCATGTTCCAACTTTGGAGGTACAGGTGCAGGTCGTTCTATTGTACTACCATCACGTAAAGTTAGAGTTTGATTCCCTTTAGAATCAGTAGAACTAATACTTATAATATCTTTAGAGTTGCCACCGCCATCTTCATCAAAACCAGTCAGCGGATTTTGTCGTTTACCCCGTCCTTCCATAAAATCTTCTGCTTGAAATCCGGGGCCAAATGCGTCAACTGCACTACGTCTATCCATCATGTCCGCTATATATGGATTGATTGCATCTGCTTGAGTAAATATACCCATTGGAGATTGATTACCTGTAAGTGCAAATGAAGCCGCAACTGCATCAGACGGTCTAGACAACGCCGTAGTTATCTGGTTAAGGCGATCAATATTCTGTCTACTCATTTCAAGTTCAGCTTCAATACGAGTAGCTTCATCTCTACTTTGTTGTGCAAATGAATTTAACGCTAATGACCGATCAAATTGACCTTGCGATTCTGCCATGTTGGCTTGGAATTGAGCTTGTTCTTGCGCTAATCTAGCCCGTTTTGATGCTTCAATTAAATCATTATTTCGAATACTTTCGTCCAGTGTTGCTTGTTCAGCCAGAAGGGCTTGTCTACTACGTTCATCTGCAGAGCCTTGTGTGAAATATGTATCGGGCGAAATACCATATGTATCGTCAGGGCCCGGGCCGAATGGCACTTGAACTGTAGGGTCTGGTACTGCCGGATCTACCAAATCCCTTGCAACCGCAACATCAAATAGCATTAGGTTCGGGTCTGGAGGCATTACAAATTGACCAGTTTTAGGATCCGGGAATAAAAATTCAGTATTTTTAGTTGCTGTATTCCAAAGAATATAAGGTTTTTCAGGAGTTGCAGTTGCCGCGGCTGTTCTTGGTGCTCCAGCAAACGTCGCTCTTGGACTATAGATGCCACTACCAGTCGGATCTGGCATATTAATTACAATACCACCTGACTGCGTAAGTACATTACCTTCCGGATCAACTTCATTAAATGCAAGTGAAGCTAGATTATTAGTCGGATTTATCGTTAATTTAGTTTGAAAATCTTCATAAATCTGCTGAGTTTTGGCCGCATCACCACCCGTATATTCATTAAGTTTTCGTAAAATTTCCTCTTTCAATTTTACTGCATCCGCGGGGTCAAGGTCTTGGCCAAATGGGGTTGTGTTTGTTATTTGATTTGTCAAGTACTCACTGGCTGAGAATCCATAATTAGTTCGCTCACCCATCAATGGGTTTGCACTCGTCTCTACTGTTGTCTGGCCTAAAAGTCCGTATCGCGGAGTGCCTTGCAATCGTTCGAGAGCTGTGATTAATGGGTTCTGAAGGTCTGCGCCACTTTCAGGATCAACTTCCGCCAAATCAGGGAAATATCCTTTTGCTTCCGGAGTCGCTAAAAATTGAGATAGATTAATTTTAGGTCGAATTGTATAAATAATTTGGCCCTGAAGATTCTCTTTTGCATTACCTTGACTGTCCGTCATAGGTACAACTTCAAGTTGATCTAGTACAAATGCTCTTTGATCTTGTTCTCGTCCCAAAAGAGTTGCGGTCGTAGTATTACCTAGCAAACTTCGGAGATAGGCTTCTTTCAACTCGCGTATTTGCTTTTGCTCTGATGGCATACCGCTATCATTGGAAGTTTGATTTACACCCAACACTGCTTGTTTATTTATTATGTCGTATAGATCGATTGCCATTACGTACTCCTATAATTACTCATACATCGAAGTTGGCCCACCATGAGGGACAAAGCCTTCATATGATCCAGTTGCCGTCATTGGACTTTCAAACATTCCGCTATACGCCATTCGAGCTTCGTGGTCTCGTTTCATTTCTCTTTTGATTAATGCTAGATCTGGGGTATTGCTATAGGGATCTTCACCATGTGCTAAATGATAAGTCATCCACGGTGTAAAACCACCCATTTCATTTGCGACTTCTAATGCCGCAACTACTTGCTGTGCTTCATTTTGATCTAATAATTTTGCAGGAGAGGTATAAGCTAACTTGCCACCTTCAAAGTGCGTATCATTCAATTGAAATAAACCATGCGAATGATTCTTTGCTGAGTCTTCGTATACTTTTGCTCTGGGATTAAGTGAAGATTCCAATGACGCAAGTGCGTAAAGAGTTTCCGCTATAGCTGGTTTAGACATCTTTTCTCCATAAAAATCGACTAATTTATTTTCAAGATTTGTATTATATTTTCGTTCCCACATGTCCATTCCTTTGAATATTATTTGACGCATTTGTTCATTACTTAGATACACATCTGTACTGCCGCCAGTTTCATAATAATATTTTTTACGTGGCATTATTGGGGCTCACCTTGTTGATTCATAGCCTGAACCGCTTGTTGATATGCCGGTAAGATGGCACTTCGCATCTGATCGTATGCAGGATCAAGTAACATATATGTTTCAAACTCATCTAACTGTCTAGCTGAATCTGAAGCTAAGTCACTGATTGTGCCTTCTTCAGAAAAGCGTTCACTAATTGAGCTGAGTAAATAGGCTTGTCGTGCGGCCATACGTGCGCCGGTATCTATTATTCGGTTGCTAAGTTCACCTGCCATTATTGAAACTGCCTTTGCGCTTGATCTACTTGTGCATTCATTCGAGCTTCATTCACTACCGGCGCTACTGGATTACCCAGTTCATCTACGGTAGTTAGAGCTTGCTCATCTCCCATCGCTTGGGGCTCTGGTTGCGGCATCGTTGCACTTATTATCCGCATTACTTCTTGACCAACCTCACCTAAGCCGGCTAATGCTACCATTATCTGAACCTGTTGCATTGGCATCGACCGCATAATATTTTCAATACTACGCTCATCTTGCTCGTTAGTTGGGTCATCAATACCCATCTTATCCATTGCGGTACGTTCGGATAGACCCGGCATAATACGATAGAGATCTGCCCACAGTCGAGCTTTACGGGCATTAATCATCATTTCATCAGTAGTCTCGAAGGTTACATTAGTATAGTAATAGCCATTAATATCACTGGGTTTGATTGTGACTTCAGAAGAATCAGCTGAAAATGAACCATATAGGGTTACTTCAGTTTCGAGTATCTTCTCAATATCCATTAATATCCATGAGTTAATTCTTTGGCAAGCTCGTTGCATTGCATTGACTGGGCCACCTAATTTAACTGCAGCGTTACGGAGTAGAGCATCACTTTCAGTAGCCGACTCTACCCCAACTAATGGCTGACCACCTAGTGATCCAAACTTAGATGCTTCGTCCGCATAGTTATTAACGCGGGATAATCCCTGCATTAGGGTTAGCGGAGCTTCACCCCATTTCAAAGTTTCAATACTTTGGTCTGGTCTTAAGTTCAGATGACTTCCGGGGCCAAGTCTAAATTCTTTTTCCCCATCTTCCAGTTCACTCATATTGGTAGTCACTACCGCTGGGAACACATACATGCGTAACCATGCTTCTAGCTCAGTCAGGTATCGGGCTTCCGAAGTAAGTACAGATCGAATTGGCCGGAGAATAGATGCATATCTATCTTCAGGTTTATTATCTCCATCTACATCCCCAAAGCCGGGATCAACGATTGCATACGGCACGTAGCCATCATAGTTCGGCATTTCTGGAGTAGATTCTTTTGTTTCCCATGAGTACGGATTGTCGGATTCATGCAATACCTTTCCATCTACCCAGCAAGTATATTTACCGGGGCTATCTTTATATGGCTTAGTCCACATTTCTACATATGGTAATTTACGCATCGGGTCGCCCGTGTACTCGTTAACCATTTCAGGATACTTTTCCAGAGCTTCACTGGCATAAATTTCGTATTCTTCATACACATATTGCGGATCCCACGGATTACTCGGATCTTCATAAATATTTTCAGGCGGACATACATCTATATCCCACAGGAATCTGGATTTGGCTACCCGTTTGATTGCGGATCTGAATCTACGTTTATCTTGGGGAGTCGGATCTTCGGGCAGGTCAGGTAACAAATCAAACTTAATTGTTTTCTTTAGTACCATCTTTCCGCGAATAAGTTTCTTCTTACCCCGATCTAATGGTGCACCTTGATCTTCATGTATTCGAGCCCACCACATATCATGAAATCGGCGTTGGTTCTCGGCTCGTTCGCGTGCCGCTTCTTGTGAAAAGTTAGATGGTCTAATCGGTACATAGACACGGGGCTTAGTTAGAATATGATCAGCTGCATTTACTACTGCATTATAGGCAGTTGGTGGTACGGTAGGTGTAAGACCTTCGTCCATCCAGTCATCCGGTACAATAGTACGGGCGAATGATCCGTTGATTAAATCTTCATCCGTCCGAAATTCTTCTATGCAACGCGCATAGATAGTACTCTTTAAAAACTGAAACCGTTTGTAGTCGTCGTCTGCTGTCATGCTACACCTGTCAAAAATCTACGCTTAGATTGATTAGTAAAACTTATATACTTGCGATTCAAATTTATTTTTCGTGGTTGACGTTGTTTACCAAGCAGCACGGCAAGGCCGGCTGCCATAACGCAGTCATCAAAATATCCGGGCGGGGCTGAATACTGAATAGTACCTCCTGCCATCACCTTACCTTCAAACAGTTTTAACTCACGGCGAAGCTGTTCGTCGTTATGGGGGAATTGTACCCTTTTATGTTCTATTTCTGCAACTAATGTGGAAACTAATTGTGCTTTAGATTGATTGGTGAATTTAAATGAAGTTATATGGCATTCTTCATCTATCAAAATATCCTTGACTGCTTCACCTACACCAGTCGCATCCATGTGAATAGTCTGGCATTTATACTCTTTATAGAGACTGGCAATACGCGGGCCTAATGCGGTATAAGATAAGCCGTTAAATCTATCGCTGGCTACTATTGACATATCATTAACATTAATTATATAAGCTACTGTGTAGTCATGTTGCTTAGCAATATCTAAACCCATCAAATACTGTTTTGTTTTGTCATATTCTTGGAGCTTACCGTGGAAACAATCGTCAATATTTTTAAAAACTTTACCTTCAGATTCGGCCCACTCGGCCAAAAATCTTTGACGGAACTCGATTTCTGGATACTCCAGTTCAGCTTCTTCGACCACACGCGGATCAATTGCCGGATTCGCAGTCGTTGGAACCGAGAATGAGTAATAGTCTGCATCTTCTGGTAATGAGGATTGGCCACGCTCCCAATATGATCGAAACCAATTATTGGATTGCGGTACGCCTATGGCAATTAATCGACCGTTTGAGTCAGTTAGTGCTGGCATAAATTCATTACGGGCCGTATCGGGCACATCATGGGCCTCATCTACAATAGCGGCAGTTACCCGATCACCCTGTAAAGAGACTTCGTTATCCGCGGACTTCGCCTGAATCCGCGCCCCATTAGTTAATTCGATTAATCGACGCTCCTTATTATAGTAAGAAACCAATTCAGACAACGGCGGCCGATTTATTGCGTTCGGATCGCCAATACAGGATTTCACAAATGGTTCCCAGACGCGCATAGTTAATTCGTAGTTCGGGGCAATAATATAAACTAAGGGGTAATGGGTTGCGCCAGATACCACCGTCGGCAGCCGAGATAATTCTCGCCACGCTTCGGCTACAATTGCCGTAGACTTGCCAGCTCGGCGGCCACAGGCCGCAATTATTCTATTTTCGGGACGCGCATGAATATGTTCGGCTTGCCACGGAAATGGATCATAGCCCTCCGGGCCGAAAATTTTTAACCAGTCCCATGCTTTGGGCCGATCATACTTAATCAAGTTCGACATCTATTACCATATGTTCCTTGTCATTTACCTTTGCCATTGTGGAGCCGGCAAAACTTGCCCAGAAGGCGTTCATTTGGTCGTGTGCAGCCGATTGGCGGCTTTCGCGGGGTTTACCCAGTACGCGGTCAAAGAAGTACATCTGGGCCTTTACATCGCCGTTCATGACATTCTGCATGAAGGCTTCAAACGCCGCGTCAAATTCTACTTCGGCACGTTCTTCGAACTTAGAAATAAATGTTTTACGGGTAGTACCGGTAGTTAGCGGACGGCCAGTCCCCTTTAAGGTAACTCCTCTACCAACATCACGGAGTATGGGCGAGGGATGACCCGGCGAAATGGAAATATATCCGGCTCGCACATCTGTCACAATGTCATTATAGGTACGTTCCCCATAGTCCCGGTCGGGATCAAGTTCCGCAATCAACGCTTCAATATTCTTATTGTCATCTTTCATACATAATAATATACCATAAAAACAATTGACTTGCGAGCATTTATCGCCAAGCAGCCCCTATACACGATAGAGGCTGCCTTTGTTCGGCACCCCCCACCGTCGGCGTCCGAGGGCCGACCAACGGCGTGGTGTGCCGAAGTCGTCATCCGCTATCGTGTATAGGGTTGACCCTACCGCCGCGGTATCAGGGGAGCCTGTAAGACCCCCCTAACGCCGCTATGCGAGTTTATTTTCTAGCTTGCTCCTTTAGTCTGAATAGTACATCTCGAACCACACGCCACTCAGCAGTGTGTTCATCAAATGATTCAATAGCTATATCCCATTTATACGTACGCATCAGTTCGGCATAATCTCGACGTGGCGAACCATAGCTTGTGCTTTGATACTCGCCCGCATTGATAACCGCGATTGCCTCGCCAACTTTACCCGTAACATAATCAGGCTTATCAATTTTGAGATCCAAAGTTTTATATTCTGGCTTTATCAATGACGGATTACTCAATTGCTCTAAGTTATCTTGAACCCAGAGGAATCTCGTTTTATCCTGCTCAAGGTCTGAGGCATGAACCTCAGCTTGATGCATTGCCATAATTGAGTTAGCAATCTTACTTTCAGGCTCAAACCGCATAGTCTTACCGCGGCTATTCGTAGCCTCGCCTGATGTGATTGTAAACATCATGTGATCCGCGTCGTATGGATAACCTCCCTTGATACGACATAGAAAACATTGCACCTTTATGTATGGAATAAAGGCAATATCCTCAAGGTTTAGCGATTCCCAATTTGGATCGAGATATTCCGCTAATAGATCATCAATAGTTTTGCCATTGATTACCTTTGCGTCTTCGTCAATCTTCAATGCGTCGAATAGTTCCGACTTTCTCCAATGTCTTTTAGTCATCTTAGATAATCCTCTCGTATGACTTATATCTCACTAATTCAGTGATACCACCATTTTACACCTATATACATATATAGTACAACTATTATTTCAACTAATTTTATAACGCTTGACACACAACATCTTATATGATACCCCTAATTTCTAGAAAAAACTTAGTCCAGGCGGATCATATATAACCCCAAAAATTTTTTTTAAAGGAACTCGCGGACTCGTACGCCGCGCGGTTGTGCGCGGCGGGGAAAATGTGCTCGCGGACTCGCGCATTTACTTGTCGCCACACCCGACACCCAGCCACTGACAGTGTATAAGTGAACTCAACCTGTGCATGGGGGTGCCCATAGCTTCATTTAGCCGACGCAAGACGGCCCGAAACGTGCAAATGCCGGGCATTTACCATGTATTTACCACGCATGAGGCTATATCTACGGTTACGAAGGGTGTAGAGCTAACACTGCTTTCGTTTTACTTTTTGGTGTGTATTGTATGCCGTATTAGAGCCTTAGAGTGAAGGTGGAATACGTAATGGTACACATAGGTAATATTCCCGTATAGCTTGATGTCTATACATATTCATTGGTGCTCGACTACAGGTCATAGGTTAGTCGATATGTATAGGGATTTTTGACAAAGATACTAGAGCAGTATCAGGAGAGTTGTATGCACAATGTAAGAGTTAGCAAAAATGGGGAAGCTAACCGCCTATACAAAGAGTAGGTAATATTCCTGTTGTCTAAGCCTGACATATCCACTCTCTAAAAGGAGTAACCGCGAGGCATGAGATGTCGGTATACTTAGCAGTTATAAAAAATGTAAGAGTCAGGTACGAATAGGAAGCTGACCGCCTATATATATAACAGGTATGCTGGCTTAGTTTTGGGGAGAAAGCTGGGCTAGTATATCTGTTGTGTATAAGGAGATAACTATTATAATTAACATACAAACAAACATGTAGTAGAGAGGACTATCATGGGTGATAGACGAGTTTGTGAGATAAAAACTGAAGCTGGAGATGTATTCTTTTACACTCATTGGCATGGTAAAACATTACCGGACATTGCATACGATGCAATGCAATTGGCACAAGTACGCAAAGATGATGAACCTTATGCACTGCGTATTATCCTAGATTATATGATAAGCCAGACTGATTCACGTGACAGTGAAGTAGGTAGTGGCATCAGCTTGAGTAGTGATGCTCAAGAAGATTCATATGTAGATGGCTGGACACCTAGTGTAGTCATGGATATAAGAAGCTGGAAATTATCAGCTCAAGATAGTGGTACTAGTGAACCGGAACCAAATGTTATTTAGCATCATCTTCGGTATTGTTACGGTGCCCGTATTAACACTATGGGTAGCAGAATGGATAAAGAATAAGGAGTAATGATGATTTTTTATAGACAGAAACAAGAATTGAATTGGACTGTATACAATGAGTTTCCTGATGCAGCAGATGTAGATCAGTATATCAAGATGACTGATAGAACAACATCAGATTGTAAACCTCGGGTAATTCTTACCAAGATAGATGAACATATATGTAATCAATACTGTGAGATATCAAGGAATAAATATGACTCAGCTGCATGTGATGATACTCCAACATGGGATATTCAAGTGCAATATGAGTATGTCTATGAGTAATGTAGAAACCGATGAGGAATATGAAAACAATCGAGAAGTTATTCGGCAATGGATCCGGGTAGCTGAAGATGAGGTCATAGATTTTATAATGCAATTGCATGATGAAAGTATAAAGAATGGAGGACCGGGTTTATTAGAAAAGATGCATGTTTGGTATCGAGATATGTACGCGAATTGGAGTAAGTTGAAAGAGAGGTATGACGATGAGTCATCCGGGAAATGATTATCTAAATGATAAGGCATATGAAATTGCACAAGTATTGATACAAGAAATGTTTGATGAACATCAAATAGATCATGTATTGAATAACTTAGAAATGAGTTTGGATAACTTGAGTGAGTTATATGTTGGAGTACATGGGAATCCAGAGTTATATATATCAGATATATATGCTCAGTGTTCTGCATTACGACAGAAAATGACGGCAATGAGTGGACAAAAGATTCCCTCAGAATTTCAAGCACAGTTAGGGAGTATATAATGCCAGCTGATATTGAGACATTAGTATATGTCAAAGAAGAAGGGGTACCGTGGCATGGGCTAGGTACTGGTACAGATGGATATAAAACATCCACTGAATTGATGAATGACTATGGATATAATTGGGAGGTGAAAAGAACTCCAGTATTATATAATAGTACTGACATATGGACTGAACGTGAATGGACTAGAGATGTACCTAGTAGATATGTATTGTATCGAGACAGTGATGGAACACCACTAGGTATTGTAGGTAGTGGCTATCAAGCAGACTCACCTCGTAAGATATTTAGTATGGCTGATGAGTTAATACCAGATGGTATTGCACGTTGGAATACAGTAGGTACACTATGGAATGCAAGTTGGCCTATCTTCTTTGCATCAATGAAATTAGAAAAGGACTGGTTGATACGTGGAGAAAAACATAATCAATATCTTCTCTTTCATACAGACTATAACGGAAAGTACTCACTACAAATACTGGGAACTGATGTACGTGTGGTCTGCCGTAATACTGCTAACCTTGCTCTAAGTAAGGACCAAGATGAAGGCGCACGAATAAGACACAATGCAGTCAATCGTGATCAGGTAATAGCTGAAGCATTACAAGAAGTTAGAATCATTGACAATAAAATGCGACGGTTCAATGATTGGGCTGAGACATATGACATTTCTCAACGTCAAGATGACTTACTAAACAGTGCAGTTTCAGATAGGACATTAGGCTGGGTAACTCCACACCCAAAACTAAGTAGTATATTTAGAATCATATCACCACTAGCTGGACATGCAGTAGTTGGTAATCCTGATCCAAAGAATCTAAGAAAGCTAAGACAGATAGCAGTCACACGCAATAAATTTGTATACGATTTCTTAGAACCAGAAATAGAAAGAAATGGTGATACGATATTCAGTTTATATAATGCTGCGATTGGATATGCAGATTATGGGAAGAATACTCGCGCTTCAAGTAAGAGTACTATTCAACAAGCACGTACTAAATCATTGTTATTAGGAAGTGCAAAGCAAATGAAAGACGAAATCCACCGGGTTTTGATAGAAGCATAGGAGGAAAATATGCTGGATGAGAAAACATTGAATGAATTGAAAGACTTTGTACCAACGTATGAAGATATGTTGAAGAAACAAAGACGTGGACGGGAGGCTAAAAGACACCCCGGTTTACGTGACATGATTATAAATGCAGAACCGGGAGTAGCTGTAGATATTAGTATCATTCCGTGGGATGAGATTGCACATGAGAATGTGTTCAATAGATCTAGCTGGCTAGATTATATGAATGGTTATAATAAGACGCTTGCGGATCGATCTAAAATGGCACGTTCAATATGTGAAAAGACAAAGGATAGCAACGGCGATCCGTTGATACCTAAAGGCACGTACCAAATAAAGTTTCAAACCTTTGAAAGAGAAGGACTGCAAACTAAAGTAAAAAGATTATTCTTTGTGAAATTTAAACCAGAAGATTACAAGGAACAATCGACAACCGAACGTGTCGAAGATTCTCTCACAAAAATAACTAATGGTCAATCATCTGTATCATTACCAACAGATCCAGATGGTCGTATCTATTTACCTACTACAAATGCCAATGGTGTAACTAATTGGCCAGTAGGTACAGAAATTCACGAGGAAGAACATGTCGAACGATTCTAATCCGTGGACTTCTAAAGCTGAGACTCATCTCAGTCATGACTTAGAGTTTATGAACTCAATGGCTGAGTGGCATCAGAGTAGTATGGATATAAAGGAGGCAACATTACTAGTCCGTCAAGCACGGCGGACTAGCTTCACACTAGAGCGTAAACTTGATAAAATTAAAGCAGCTTATACGGTTGATTTATCTGGAAGTAATGAAGCGAAGCGTACTGCAGAGCTAACAATAAAGCTACGAACAGATAATGAGTACATGGAATTAGAAGCTGACTTATTCGACAACAATGCAATGCTACATGAATTGATGTGTGAAATTGAAGTGTTGAAAAGTATGGAGAAACGGTTAGACAAATGGACCGAGAGGTTAAACATAGCATCGGAACACCAATAGAAGATGTTCCGTTAGTTAAAGAAGCCATAAAGTTAGGATGGACTATGACTGAGATAAGAAATAATTTTGAATGGACATTGACCAAGAAGAATTTTGGTGGTGGATGGGATGCGAGCGTGACACTACAAGGTACACCGGAAGAAGTAGCATTGTTTACTCAATCCATGAATGGAGTACTTGGTGGTACAACTGCAGTTACTCCAAGTGCACCAACAAATCAGCCGGTGACACCAGATACAGACACGGGTGAAATACCTGATTGTCCAGTAGGACATGGACCCATGCGGGTAAGTAAGTTTGGTGGATGGTTTTGTTCATTCAGTCTAGGTGATGCTGGATTCTGTCAAGAAAAAGTAAAATAGCTAGTCATTATATAAATAATATTATATCATGGGTTGATGTTAGATGACTTTATATATCGAGATAGTGTACACATTCAAGATGCTAAACATTTACGTGAAGTATTAGATAAAGACATATTCAAAGATAAAACTGCAAGACATCTAGCATTGACCCATAACAAGTGGCAACTTGGACATTACACAAATCTAAATCACATATGGGATACATACATGGATGGATTTACACCATGTAACTGCCCACAAAGTGCAGTACTTACCAATCTAATACGAACATATGATGATTTGTTACAAAATTTATTTGAAACTCAAATACATATAATGACTAGACTCTGGCAATCCAAGACAGATAAAGAAAAAGATGAACTAACACCATATTTAGAAACATTAATGAACTTCGTTAAGTTTCTTTCTGATATTTGTGACACCATGAAACTACATTACTATACATGGAGGGATGGTGATACAGAAAATACATAGGAGAGGGTTATGTATAAAACATATGCAGAAAAATTTAACCGCAGAGAGATATTTGAATGCACCGGGTGCAATGAGCAGATAGTACGAGAACGTGCATCTGATCATTGGCAACGTGATCCAAAACAAATACGATACTTCTATCGGTATGCAGATACAGGTGAAACACACTCTGATTATTGTGTGACCCCAAAACCATTAGAAGAATTACGTGAATCAAGTACAATAACAAGACGAATAGGAGATGTCTTATGAAATTTTCATGGAATGTAACACCAACAGAAGCACAAGCATTACTACCAATAGGTGATAAGACTATTACATTCAGTGCAAACAACTTTAGAACAGAACGTAGCAGTAAAAAAGCGACCGTAGGTATATTTATAGACAGTGTATTGTTAGAAGAAGATGATATAACTATCGGTAAGCGTGACGATAGACAACGATTGATGAACTCTGCACACAAACAACTAACAGATAGTATCTCAGTCAATTATAAAACAGATTTCCCGGTAGCATCTGCACAAAGATTGTTCATGAATTACCTGAAAGAAGTATGGGCTCAATGGCATGATACTAGAGGAGTAACAGATACTATAGGTACAGTACCAACAGAAGTACCGTGGTTGTTAGCTCCGTTTATTACAATAAATGCTGGTACTATTCTATTTGCACCACCATCTAGTGGTAAATCATGGCTAGGTCTTAGCCTTGCGGTTGCAGTTAATGCAGGTGGTAGTAGCTTATGGACTCCACGTAAACAAACAAATGCATTATATATAAACCTTGAACGTAGTCCAGAGTCATTTGAAAGACGATTAGGTAGTGTGAATGCAGCGTTACTAGGACATACAGAACGACAACGACCACTAAAAATGTTACATGCTAGAGGCAAATCGTTAACAGACGTAGGCGAAACAGTCGAACGAGCAGTAAACAAATACGATATAGGTCTAGTTATATTAGATTCATTGAGTCGTGCTGGCTCAAGTTTGATAGATGACACTGCAGCTAATCGTACTATGGACAGTCTAAATAGATTTGGGTGTGCATGGTTAGCTATTGGTCATACTCCCCGTGATAATGTGAACCATGTATTTGGTAGTCAAATGTTTTCAGCAGCAGCAGATCAGGAATGGTCCGTATCACATGTACAACATGATGAAATGATGTGGCAGAAAATGAATATGATTAAGGGCAATGATGTACCTAACATGGCAGATGTACATATCCAATATCAAATGGATAAGTATGGAATACAAAGTGTTAGGCATATAGAAAAAGAACAATTCCCCACAGTAGTAGAGGAGTATTGATATGGATTGTATACACCACTGGGTAATAGAATTGCACCAAGATGCAGCTGCAAGATGGATACTGAATGATATACCTCGTTCAAAACGATCATTCAATTCAGTATGTAAGAAATGTAATGAAACAAAAACATTCAAACCATCTACGTATGAAATAAATGAAGGTAACGTAACCGGGTTACGAGGTGTCAAAGGAGTATCGTATTTCTAATGAAACGTACACCAATGAAACGTGGCACTAAAGCTATGAAAAGATCTAGATTGAATCCACGTAGTAAAAAAATGTCTAAGTTCTATACCAAAACTAGAATACCATTAGTAAAAGAAATTGTTGGAGATGGATTTAGCCGCTGTCCAGTACAGTCTCCAGTATGTACAAAGTATATAGAAGGAGTGCATGAGATCTTACCAAGAGGCCGTGCAGGTGGTATAATAAAAGCACACAGAGAGGATAACTTAGTAGGTACATGTCATGCATGCAATGGATATATATCGGAACATGCGGTATGGGCTACTGAGTTAGGATGGTTAAAGCATTATGATTATAACGAACAAACACAATCTACCTGAGTGGTATGTAACTACGGTACAAAAACAAATAGCACACCATGATTCTAAGGCAGACTATTCGGTAACTGAGTTACTAGAACCACCACGCATATCCAGATTGAAAGAACAATACAAAGATCAAATACAAGAAGATGCAATAGATTTAACTTATGCAATCTTTGGTAGTGCAGTTCATAACTTATTTGAATCAGTCAATGATGATGATAGATACTTAACTGAAGAAAGATTCTTTGCAAATATAGACTTACCTAATAGCGATAGCGAACGACCAGTTACATTTAGCGGTCAGATAGATGTATACGATAAGGCTGAACAAACTCTATGGGATATAAAAGTAGGTACTTCATACGAGGTAATGAAGGCTAATAAGTATAATGATGTACGACATGAACGAGTAGAGCAATTGAATGTCTATGCATGGCTACTACATATACACAATTATCCAGTCAAGCATATAAAAAATCTATTCTTAGTACGCGACCATAGACCGATGGAACAATTACAAAAAGCTAAGGATGGCTATACTAATAAAATATATGTACATGAACAAAACCTCTGGCCGATTGAAGTACAGAAAGGTTTCATTCTAAATCGTATAGTAATACATGAAGGCTCTAAACAAAATCTACCGTACTGTACTCCAGAAGAACAATGGAGACAAGACGATAAGCTGGCAATCATGTCTAAGTTTCAAAAGAAAGCACACAAATTAGTAGATACCCCTGAACAATCGATTGAATGGATTGAAAAAAATAAATGGAAACGTGATTCCAAAGGTAAAATTACTGGTACTCAAAATTGGTACGGTAAAACTTGGATTGAAGATAGGCCCGGTAAGGTCGCAAGATGTGAAGATTACTGTGTTGCCAAACCTTATTGTTCTCAGTACAGGAACATGATCAGATGAGTCATACTATTATGGGAATAGATCCCGGTAAATATGGTGGCATTGTATTACTACATGACGATGACTTTGAAGTAGATGCTACTGCTTTTCAAATGCCATATGATCATAGTGTCAAACAAGCTAAAGGTTCTGCTTATTACAAAGATGAAATGGCTGACATCCTAATAGAATTTAATCCAGATGTTTTAGTGATAGAGCATGTAACCAGACCTAACTCACTCGTAAGATGCATGGCTTTATTTGAAGGTATAGCTGCAGCACGTGACATCGAATGTGTGAAAGTAACTCCATTGAAATGGAAAAAATATTTCAAACTCAGTCGAGATAAACAAGAATCAATAGACCTTGCACTACGAATATACCCACAACTACAAGAATTTATTGATGAAGCGGGCAAAGATAAAGACGGCATAGCCGAAGCTGCATTAATTGCAGAGTATCATCGGGTTGCAAATTTTATAAATAAGTAATATAATTTTATTTGAATGTTCATATCATTCTCCTTTCTGGCTTTGGGACTTTTAGTGTTGCAATGTAATCCTCTCCATTGCGACGTACTTATGCAAAGATAGCTCAGTTTGCGTTTTGGCTGAGCTATTTTTGTTTAAGTTTATTTACATCTTCTTCTAAAATAATAAGTCTATCTTCTAGGGAATAGTATTGATTAGTATCGACTGCATCTTGTATCCATATGGGTATTGATTCAGTCATCTCAGTTATACGATGATTAGTATCTATTACATACAATAAAAGCATAATAAATATAAAGGTTACAACGATCCATTTAGCCGCAATGATCATTGATAATCTGGACCATCAGGATCCATTTCCCACAGATCATCTGTGCGCTGATATTTAGGGTCATTCATAATCGGATCTGGTCTAGTCTCTCTGGCTACATTCCAGTTTTTATGTTGAGGATCATTTAGATATTCTGGTAGAAACGCAAGGTGTTCTGCTTTCCATCCATTATTGAGTAGCCATTCTGTCATAGTTACATATTCCATTTCACGTTGATCAATGGGGATATCTAATGGATCATCCGGCGGGAACATTTTATCTGATTCTATTTTCATTCGGCGAAAATCACTGCCCATATATTTTGCCAATGCGGCATATTTTTCAGGCATAGGCATTCGTTTCCCTACAGCATTTGTTAGTTTTCTTACTTGGTCTACTCTAGTAGCTAATTCGGCAGCAGTCATCCTGTCACTAGCTGTAGGTGGTACGAACTCCATGAAGTCCTGAGCTGTATCAGAGCCGATAGTACTTCGTTGTGCTACTGGATTACGTCCAGTTATGCCTTGTTGATTAAACAATTCAGCCCAGAATACACCTGCATCTCCAGTTTCGAGTGCTCTATCTAATCTAACTAAATCAGTGTCAGGCATATTAGCACCAGTCCGAAGGCTTGCAGGTACATTCATTTCATCCATGTAATTAGGTAAAAATTCAGGCGGATATCCATACATGACCAGTCGCTCTTGTAAGTCATGTATAAATGCTTGCCCAGCATCCATAAATTCTTTATCAGGGATTGCTTCATTACGAACTAAGCCAAAGTGATGTCTAAAAAGTGGTGCGTATTTTCTTTTCATAGCTTTACCTTCACTTAGAGCACCTTCAAAAGGATTACCCGGTTGTAGCGGACCATATGGTCGCTCCATTATTAGATCTTCTATGATTGCACCCATATTAGCATGCATAGATAGCCGTCTATTATTTGCTTTCAAATCAAAAGGACGCATATTATTTAATCGAGAGAACTCAAAGTCTGGATTATTCCGAACGACAATTTCGCTTTCAAAATTTGTACCACGTCCTAACATTGGCAATGATATGATATCTTCAACAGGTACTTGGGCTACTAAAACTTCCCCGCCTCCTGTATGTGCCCACGGATCATCCACACTTTTCGATGGATTAAATTGGTCTATATTTTGTGGATTCCAAGACCCCGGTGAATCAATACCTGTACCTTGATCACCTCTTGCAAAATTTCTAAAGGCTTTATTGAAATTTAAAGACCAAGAAGATGCGGGGTTTAATATTCTAGGAGATTTAGCTGGTCTTTTATTTGAATCGAATTGGCCTTCTAAGAGTTGTTTCATTTCAGGTTCGACATCTCGTTTAGTGAATGCAGTATCACTAAGTGATTGGCGATATTCCATCTCAGCTTTACTCTCTATACCATGACCTAAACGTGCAGCTCTAGTATCAGTAGGATATCTATGATATGAGCCTTCATGTAAATCCTTTTTTGCAATAGATCCCGGACGTGTCATACGCGGATAAGCAAAGAATTTATCTAAAGTGAACTCTCCCCTAGACATAGCATCTCCCCATTCAAGCTCCTCCGGGGCATATAACCCTCGTTGTACTCCAACTCTGGATGATGATACTTTGTCCCACGGATGTTTGTGATATGTAGGTTCTTGCATCAGTCGAGTTATAAAATCATTTACAGCTCTACCATAATAATAAGTACTGTCATCTAGTAATCCAGCTAAGGTTATCGCATCATCTGCCCCATATGTAGCATTTTCTAAATCTCTATTCATAATATTACGGTCATCAGCTGACATACGTGGGTCCAGATTATCGATGCCTCTGAATAATGTAATCGTGTCGCCTTTTTTGTAACCGTAGTTTGCTAGAATTTGTTGAGTAGTATCATATTCTGATTTGATAATACCTTTATAAATATTTTTTATATGATTCATCATTTCAGGGCCAGACATCATATCATAATTACTAGGCCTTGAACCAATCGCACCTTCTTCTGCCATTCCCCGAGCATCTAACCACCAGTCTTGCTGGTTTCGTACGAGTTGATTAATATAGAAAATAGCTTCTTCATCAACTGTACCCTCCCATGCTTCCATCTGCGCATGACGAGCACCGGGCGGTATCGTAGACATCAGTTCATCATGTGATCTTACAATTGGCGAATCTTCATGAAACAGAATCTCTGACCATTTTCCTTGTTTGTCACTCAAAAATTCTTCCAGACCTAGATCGCCACCAAATTTTTCTGTAGATATCCACGGTAGCGTCGAACCCGTGTTGAGTATCCTGCCGGGTCCTTTAGATTCATGCAGACCCATTAATTCAGTTTTTTTAGTATAAAATTTGTAATAGTCCATAGGTGCACCCTGCATTTTTAATCCAGTAGTTGTAATGGTATCTAAATCACCTAAGAATATTGATAAGATTAAATCACGCGAGAATTTACTAGTAAGATCATATGGATTATTAGGATCTCCTAGTTGATACTCATCTGAACGCAGCATCGGATTAGGTGAATGTGAGCCATATCCTAACTCAGGACCATACATCGGATCTATTTCTTTTAAATACTGGTTGCCATGATACAACGGGTCCATATCGAAAACTTCAGCGACAGCCTGTTGATAAAGTCTGTTATCTAGATTTTGACCGGGGAAATTTGCAAGATCAGTTCCATTCAAATGAGACCACGAGCGTTTATAATTATCATCTAGTAATGTTATTAAGGTTGACTCATCTATACCAGTTCGAACCGAACCACCAGTTATCAATCCTACTTCGTCTAATATATTTAATACTGCTTCGGCAGATCTCGCAGCCTCTTGACTGATAGGGTCATCTCTCATCAACACATTCTGTGCAGTTTGATAAGATGTTTGGAAATCAACTAAATCTGCACCAAACATATTACTATGCTTGGTAAAAGCTCCTCGCTCAGCACTTAGTTGTCCGAATTGTTCGTGAGGTTCAGGTGGACGTACATTTGGATAATTCTTATTTAGTATACGTTCTCTATTATGCCACTTCATATATTCAGTATTGACTCTATTGACATCTGCTTCAAACAATTGTCTTGGAGTAGCTTGTGCTCTGACATCAGGATTTTCTAATGCTCGCATTTTATAAAACCGGTCTGCGGTAAATGCAAGTTGCTCTGGATCAAATATTTCTGTGAAGACTCTACCAGCTGCTTGATTGCTTACTGCAGCCGCACCACCTCCAACTAATCCACCTGCTAATCCTACACCTAAATTTATATAAGGATTATCATTATAGTTATCAACTAACTCAGTGGCCGCATCCATACCACGTATTGCACCTGCCCCAACAGCAGTCTCAGTAGCAAATCGACCTCCAAATTTTTGTGATCTGGCTATCGGTTCAACTAGTGAAGCCGCAATTTTGCCACCTCTTGGAATGTGCCTAAGCCCAGCTGCTAATGGTGCACCTACACCCGCAGTAGCTGCGGTAATTGGATCAAATGCAGTGTCCGCAATGGCATGTGCTGTACCATACCCACGTTGTCCCGGCTCCATATGCCGAATAAAACCTGCATCTGCAATGTCATATTTTTCTTGGCCGGTGAAGCCACGATAGGCTTGTCGTACAGAATCCAGCGGATTATCACCAGTACCAAACCCTACCAAGCCTTGCTTAGCTTGTTGGTATGCACTTAAGAGTCCACGTGGATCAAAAGAAAAAGGTACTGGTGTCATAGCTTACACTATAACACATATTAAATCAGACTTCCACACTTATGTGTACTTTTGTTGAACCTTTTGACACTACTGGTCTTAATCGTATCTTTATAGCACCTAATGCTAATGGATTCATGTTAGCTTTTTCGGGATAAGCTCCTTGTGCTCGTCCATCTTTTTGAGAACCTTGTAAATATCCCTTAAGAAATGAGCCAGTAGATGCTAAATAGTATGGTTCTTCTTCAAGCCATCCTTCTACCCCATAAACACCTTTAGGAAACACCGCTTTGATTCGAGCAAGACTTAGTGCAGAAAGTTTGTGATGATGTCCGGTAAGATAAATGTCTGCAATAAATCCTTTTGAAAAATTTACTAATTTATTCAAGGCAGATGTAGGAGCTGCACCACCGCCACTACCATGTGTTACAAAAATATCAATAGTAGGTATCTGGTGGTGGCTGTTCTTAGGTTTAAATGGAAGATGAACGATTCCAACATCTCCTAAGAATTTAGTTTTTAGATAGTTTGCAAAACGAGTATCACTTGTAGTTCCATCTTGGTATTCGTGATAATGATGACCTTGTACCAGTCCGAGCCATTTTCCAATTGTAGGCTCAAGTATTTTTTTCAATTCATCTTCAAGCTCTTGAGCTTTAGCATCAATAGCATCTACAACTGAGTCGTATACTCCACTGAATTTCAATGCACTACGGCTTGATGGCGACTCCATATCTACGAAATCTCCCATCCCAATGAAGAATGCATTATGCTTTACTCCATAATCGATAACAGATTTAAGACCTTCAAGGTCAACTAATTTTCGGTTTTCTTGTATTTGGATATCACCTATTGGAATGATTAATGTCTCACTCCACGGTAGCTGTTTACCTTTGAACGCGGTTGCTGCTTCAAGACTTGCAATTTCCATGACTGCTCCTTAGCTGCAGCCGGTGGTCTCCTGACAGTTGACACATGTTAAACATGTACCTGTTCTTTGAAATGCCATACTGCCACAATTCCAACATGGATCACTTAATTCCCCGCCTAATGATCTTATTTGTTCCAGCTGTAATACCTTTAAGGATACATCTTTTTCAGGTGCAGGTATAGTCATACCAGACATAACATCTTGATTGAAATGTACACGTATTGGAATTAATATTTCCCGTATAGTTTTCATTTCCGGGTAAGTGTCATCTGCTCCACGTTGTTCTGCATCATAAAGCAGCTTTTGAATTGTCGCTAACTTAGTATCTATTTCATTAGCTTGCATCAACTGCCCCATCTCGGACAATGCGGTATATCGCCAATGCAGCAGCACTTACTATAGGGGCAGTGGCAGCTGGTACTCCGAAGTCAATAGCATTCTCAGCCAGCGATACTAACGCTGCAGATATAGCTATCACTAATAAATCTCTTATACCTTTATTCATTGTTCGAGGCATATAGTCTCCTTTTAATTTTGATTTGGTGTATCTCATATAACCCGTCATAACCTACCGGAGTAGCTCCGTTTTGCCATGCTTGTTTCCAAGATTTCCAATCAGTCTTTTTTATTTCATCAGGTAATTTGAACCTGTTTGTTTTATTTAAAAGCAAATCCTTATCCCAGTTTGGGCCCGGATCTTCTGCACGAGTCATTGGACATATATCGTTGTGACCAATCAATGTAGATGCATTGATATTTATACCGTGAGTATTTTGTAGCCAATTAAGTATCTGCCCACATGCAGTATGTTGTGCTTTATTCCAGCCAGTGGCACTAAAGCCTTCAGCTCCAATAGAAATTACATGTGAATTAGGGTTCACACCCGGACGATAGCCCATCCAATTGATTCCGACATGTGGATATTGAACTGAATCAACTCTACCCTGTGCCCAGCTTGCTTGTATAACTGGAATATACTGGGTAATAGTCCCATCTATATCTATAACGAAGTGATAACTTACCTGATTTTGGACAGGATCTTCTTCAGCCCATCTATCCATCGTGGTACGCCAGCCTTCAATAATGTGGCAAACGACTGTATCTGCTTTAAAATTGCTGTAGCCCCCAAAAGCATTAGTACGATGCTGTCGTACATGAGGCATCCAATTACGTGTCGCCATTGCAAGTCCCTATCTTTGATCCCAGAATCCATAAACTATCATCCCTAATGTTAAAATCATCGAGTATATTCGATCTGTAAATTTTGTCCGTGTTTGTTCTATAGCGTCCAACCTTTCTTCAGTATCTAATATGCGTTCTTCCATACGGGCAGATAGTTGGATCACCCCCTCACGACCGTTTCCGAATAGACCGTTTTCTATCCGCTGTAAACGTCTGTCTATGTCTGTTAGCGTTGGCTCGGACATGATCTATGTACCAGTTAACAAGTACAAGTATCACAACACCCATCGCAAGGGCCGTTGTGGTATCTATTGGTTTGACTCAATCCAAGTTTTAAGTGCATCTTCATCTCCTTTAACTTTTTCGTATTCGTCTGTTGCTTCTTTCAATGCAGCTTCCAATACGGAAACATCATCTTCAAACTGTTTCAAATCTTTCTTTTGTTGTTCGAGATTATTCTGCAAGACCTTTATATGATCATTCAGCCTAGTGATATCATCGGCGACGTCTGCTTCAGTAAAGTCTTTAGCTTCTATCCCGGCACGTAAGCCACCAATTTCTGCACGAGTATGTGAAATAAAACGTGTAGTTTCTATAATACTATTTTCAGTAGATTCTATTAGTTGATTGTTATAGGTTAATTTACGGTCAGCTATGAACCATTTAGAAGGGCGAGTAAGTCCTTGTGCCCCATCCATTTGTTCCCAGCCACCACTTTGATTCCAAAGTACTATGTCACCCATTAGTCTAAACCTCCCCATAAAGTTGCTGCCATGATCATTGAGACACTGTTTCCATCAAACTCAATGGAGTTTATCGCTGCACCACCATCTCCATACCAATGCCCTGATACAGCTTCAGCTTGTAATTTATTATTAGAGTCCCACCACACACTACGATGTGTAAACATTTGATAAGAAGAATCACGCTTATTGCTTTTTACCCATATCTCACCACTCATTCCATCTGACGCAGACATGCCAGCCGTACCTGTAATTGCAGAAGTATTATGATTTAAAACTCTTACATACATATTAGTATCAGAACCACCACTATATGCCCCATCACTTACAGTTTTATCCATGACCATCTCGTTACTTTTATAATCAGAAGAAGACCCATTCAAATGAATATTTATTGCTAAACCACCAGCAGCATAAAGACTGTATTGAATACAAAAAATAGTACAGCCAATCATATTACTTGAATTGAAATTTATAGCTGCTCCACTTCCAGCTACATTTGCAAGGACACGCATGTTTCCACTAATCATTAGCGTACTCCCCACAACTGTGCACTAAAGTTATCGTAATCATCTGCATTTGGAAATCTCATTACTGTCATTGGTTCAGTAAGGTGGTCAAACATTCCAGCAACTATTGTAGTCTTATGCCAGTTATCACCATTTCCATAGTCACCACCAGCAAACCCAACCAAATGTCCTTCGCTAGTAGCTAAAGGTTTTGCATATAAAAAATATCCACTAGCACCCCATCCATCTGTAGGCAATATTCCTTGTACTAAGTTGATAGCATTACCAGTGCCAGTTGTTTTTAATGCGACTTCATTACTCTCGTTACCGTGTAAATGTGCCCACGCATGGTTACTGTCAGCACCACTGGCATTAACCGTAACTGCTGGCTGCACTGTACTACCATCGCCATTCTGGATATACCACTGACAGTAGACAAAAGTATAACCTTTAACATCTACTACAATTTCAGATGGTTTATTAGCCATTCCAGAGTTTACATGTACTGCACTTATAAGTTCCCATGCAGTTACTCTATGTGATAATGGTTTTGATATAGCACCTAGTTGAGAGTTCGCCATTAGTCACCATACCCATACCTATTACCAAGTATGGCAACTGTAGATCCAACTGCAAAACTTCCACCTGTACAAGTTATTACTAAAGCGGACATGTTTTGAGCAGTAGCACCGTGATATAACTTACCATTATGCCATTGAGGATATAATGTATTGTCGTTATTAGTACTGGCAAATCCAGTGACCATATTACGGTAAAACTCTTGTGTACCACCATGTACACCAGAATGAATAACATCTATCAGGCAACTATCACTAGAATACATGTGTCCCACTCTTTGTGGTGAACCAGAAGAAGTATAGTTACCAGACCACATGCCAGCCCCAGTACCAGAGTTATAAGTAACAGTATCTATTACCCATGAAACATTAGAGCCAGCTCCACCAGTCCAGTCCAGTGTTATATCACCTTCAGTAGAGTCGTTCTTGAAGTACCCCATAATACGCATGTGCGTATAGATATTATCAGCAGGAGTAGCATCAAAATTCCCAATGTTAGTAAAACTAATTTGAGAAGCAGCAGAAGTCATAGTTGATCTGGCAATAAGATCCCAGCCTTCCCATCCATTACCTACTTGAGAGGCATTAGAAAGGGGTTGAGTAACCATAGGGCTACGCATATCTGCTTTAACATATGCCATTAGGCGGTACTCGCTCGAATCACATCGCCAAAGATGTTTATCTTAGCTGTTGTTCCAGCAAAGGCTTTTACTATTAGAGCTGTAGATGAATTACCTTTGATAAGTCCACCTTCAACTACCTTCACTAGTCCAGATTCAGGTGGTATTGTTACTTCGATATGATCACCTGCTGCTGTTG
>VTLG01012866.1_pt1 | contig 38035 bp, 50 predicted proteins | sample 4694571 | NCBI WGS metagenome assembly VTLG01 (sample SAMN12604809, study PRJNA352737) | marine metagenome | biome: ENVO:00000447; feature: ENVO:00000209|ENVO:00000569|ENVO:01000036; material: ENVO:00002151; isolation source: viral sequences binned using virsorter ...
GCACCGGGGTGGCTCTCACTTTCTCTGTTCTCTCGATCTTTCCTGATCTGGTGTAAGTCTGTTTCGTAACCCTCGTCTTCCTGAGACACCCATTCCATAGCATCATCGATCTCATCTTCACTAGAATCTGGATTGTTCATAACATCATCTAAGTGTCTTTGAGCATCAGTCATACCAGCTTGCTTAGTGGCTAAGGCTTGTCCTTTCGGCTGTTGGACTTGCTGTGTCCTTGCAGGGTCCTGACCAAAGGTGATGCTCTCTGCCAACTCCTCATCTGACCGGTTGCTTATTACATCATCTAGTGTGGCATTGGGGTTTGAGTCTTGCAAGACTACCCAGTCCATAGCATCCATCATCTCTGTATCGCTAACATGCTCGCCCCTATCCCTCTTGCTCGAAAGTTCAGCAAGATGCTGTTCGCTAGAACTCTGAGAATAACCGAAGTTAATCTCAGGTTCTTTTTCAGGTTTCTTGAAACCTATATTAGGCGTAGCCGGAGCTGGAGCAGCTTGCTGACCCGCTGGTACTGGTTCCCACTTCACACCACTGTAGTCGTGCTGTGGCATCCTAGTTTCTATAGAACCTGTCATAAACGGAACAGGGTCTACATGCTTAAACTTTCTTTCGTCAGAGTAATTTGTGCCCCCACCCTGACGGTATGTGTAGTTTCTATCCTTAAACTGCTCCATTGTGATCGGAGATCCGTCTGCGTTTTCTCTGACTTCGTAATGCATATGAGGAGCGTTGCTCTGGCCAGTGCTACCCATGTTGCCAAGATAAGAACCACCTTCGACCCTCTGCCCTCGCTTTAGGCTGGGGTTGTGCTTGTCCATATGGCCCAACCTGTGAATCCTTCCATCGTCACCAAGTATAGATACAAAGTTACCAAAGCTTGAACTATCATGTTCACGTTGTATAAGCGTACCGCCAACAGGCGCTACGACAGGAATGCCTGTCTTCCCCATCCCGCCGGAGGCTCTAGTCGCGGAAAAGTCTATACCTGCATGTTTCCTTGATTTCCGTTGTTGTAAGTAGTTACCTTTCCATTTTGGGTCGTTAAGAACATTGGGAGCAGCTAGAGGGTAGTAGTATTGGCTACCAGTAGGCTGAGCAGGTTGAGCCGGTTGGTCGTCTCGTGTTGGCAATGGCGGTACAGGCTCCCCTTCTGGGACCTCCATATCATCAAGCGTACTAACAGGGACCTTAACAAATCTTCCTTGTCGGAGGGCATAAGTATCTTCTTTGTTATTCGGGTCCCAACCTACTGGCAGATAACCACCCCCATACTCCTCTTTAAGAGGTAGGTTAAAGAGCATTAGTTCACGGTCGGTGCCGTCTGCCATAGGAACAGTCATAGCTACTGGTTCGTCTGCGCTTAGGTACTGTAGCTCATCTGGATCGTACCCAGCAGCAGGGGGTGGAATAACAGGAGGTTCAGGAATAGCAGGTGTTTCGGGGGTAGAAACTGGAGCAGGAGCAGGAGCAGGAGGGGGAGCAGCCTCGGCTATCGGTTCAGACACAGGTGCAGGTGTGGGAGGAGTAACTGGAGTAGTAACTGGAGTAGTAGGAATGCCCGTAGGCTTAAAGACCATCTGCGCTACTGCTTGTTTCTTTTGAGCTAGAGGTGTATCCCAGTACCGTTCGATAGCTTCGTTTGCTTTGAACGCATCTTCATCCGTAAACCCTAAAGCTTTACCTAATTTCTTTGTGTAGTGGTCGTACCCACGGAATCCGAAAAACCCCTTTTCTACCTTAACAATTCCTCGCTTGTCCATGCTGCTCATAAACATACGAGAAGCCATCCGAAGTTCGTCTGCATCAATGTCTGGATTGTTTTGTTTCAAAGCAGCAGTGAATAGCGCAAGTTCAGTAACCGCTTGTGGATTCTTATTAGCGGTTGCAAATGCTTGGCTTGCACCAACAACATTTGCCCACTCTGAGAATCCGGGGGTCGAAACCATTTGCATCTTCTTGTGCGCTAGAGGGTCGCCAGAATCGATCATCTGGATAAGTGTGACTGTATGGTCGTATTGCTCTTTAGACTGAGCAGAAGGGTACTCTGTGGCCAATTCTCTAGCCATTTTCTCTGGGTCAGCAATTCTCTGGTTCTTTAGGTCACTTTGTATCTGCTTAAACTCAGCGGTTGTAGTGACATCGGGGTCATCCTCTGCCATTTTATCTAGGATTTGTTGTTGCCTCTCGTTCTTAACCCTCAAGTCTTCGACCTCGGTTCTGGCCGCTAACTCTTGGGCTGCAACAACAGATGGTAACTCCTTGTCTGCATAGACCCTAACAATCGCTTTGTCCGCTGCCTCTTTTACCATATCACGAGGGACATTTTTTAAGAATGCTCTGTCCATCATCATGCCGTGAACTGTTATGAACTGATTTGTTTTTACCAGATTCTTTACAGCAGCATCGCTAGTGTTCCGGTTGTGGAGACTCGCAAGATAAGCAGTGTACGGGTTAGTTGTATGCTTAAAAGCTGCTTCCATAATGTTAGCTAACTCTTGTACCTGTACGCCTCGGTCATTGCTCTTTGGTTTCCAGCCCCGAAGAGCTTGGTCAAGGTTCCCAACACCCGCTGTGCGTTGGTCACCAACCATCTTCACCCATGTCTTCTGACCGTTCTGGTCTTCGATCTTATGAAAGTTCTTGTCCATGTACAGTTGCTGGGCAGGTGAAAACTCTTGAGTCTGAGCATGCATTCTTGACAGTGCATCGACATCCTTCCCCTTTGTCTTTGCATCAGTTATCAACCGGCCAATGGCCACAGATGTCTGAACATTGTTAGCCCATATTTGCTGTTGCCGACTGGCTATACCTTGTCGAAAGGCAACGAAGGACTCATCCAACTCTTTGAGGATTCTGATTAAGCGTTCTCTCTCCTCACCGATAGCTTCTGTCGTACCGTGCTTAAGTAAAGCAGCATGATAACCGTGGCCCTCTCTGAACTCTCGTTCCTCTTGCTCCCGCATCTCTGCTTGAGCCGCCTTTAATCCTTCATAAGTTCCCATTTTATTGCCCCTTACTCATTAAAGCCAGACGGTACTGTATCGCCGGATGAAGTGCTATTCTTCTTCTTGCCCAACTTAGCCAAAGCCTCTCCCATCACCGTGGGGTCGTTGTACCAAGCCCCCTCTGTCCCAAACTCAGCAGCTTTAATTCTAGCAGCATCGGACTCAGCACCTGCAATCATCTGTGCCCCTAGCTTTTGTTGCTCACTCAGTTGGGCTTGCCTCTGCGCCCATCGCTTCGCTTCTTCTTCGCTACGGACTTGGTTTATAGTTCTGTAAGCTTCTCCCAGATTGTACTTTGGCACAGCCCCACCAACATTCCCTCTGTGTATAGCGTTTCTTAACGCTAAGGTCGTGTCGGGGCCTGACTTTGTTTGGAGCCTTTCCTTTTCAAGGTCGGGAGTCATGAGACTCATCCCTATTCTCTTTGCATCAGAGTCTTCCATCGCTCCAGTTGCCAATCCGTATAGGCCCATCGCTGCCCCGACATATGGGTTTCCAGAAGCAGCCCCCGTCAGGCCATATTGTAATCCTTTATCTAGTCCTGCTTTTAATGACATTGTTACTCCCTATCGAATAGCTATGATATAACACGAGCCTGACACAGTTTTTAACTTAGCTTTAGAATTATCAGCTTCAGCAACTGTGTGTGCAACCTCAATTCTATATTCATGGTATCCTGCTTCGACATTGGTTTCCATACTGGTACGGTTCACCCACCTAAAAAATCTCTCGTCCATTTGATTTGGTTTGTCATAACCACCGCCATAAGGGTCATCAGCAGGACTGCTCGTGCTGGTCCTACCAGCACCCAAAAGTGTAGTCATAGAGTCCAATCTTGTGTCGTTGTGGTAGGCATATAGAATCCACTTCTCGTACTTGTCTGGTGAGGGGCCTGTCCACAGAGTAGCATCCTGCTGGAAGAACCCCTGAAAACCAAAGTAAAGAGCCTTTGCTGGCCACGGCAGAAAGGCCCTAACGGATAGCTGGTCATGAATAACCTTCTGACTGGTTTCAGCTTCAGATTCGTTTACCTGATTCAGTTGGGCACAAAAAGTTAAAGCATGGTCATCGAAGCCCCAATGGTATCCTCTCATGAATGACCCGACCTGCCATGCATGGGGCGTAATAGTGTTGTCACCGGCACCATAGTTAGCCAGATCAAGCCCCCCATTGAGGACCTCGGCAGAATCAGGGGTTGCCGCCGGGTCGAACAAACCCGCACCACTCGCTGATGTACCATAGATATCATCAGAGATTACCTTATCGCCAGTTAATAACATTGGTGGGATAATAGGCATTATGAGTCCCTATAGAAAGCACAGTATGAAAGTTCTCCACGATCAAGTCGAGCATCGATTGGTCCCAGACCAGCACCCGAAGCGCCCCTTGCAGAGTCGCCTATGCCACAGGAAAAGTATGGTTGAATGCTGACAAGCTTCCAATTAGAAGTGAGAGATGTGTTATCAATCAATGTATGTATCGTTAAAGTCTCTGTGAGTTGCTCATTGATTGTTAAAATAGAAGAGACACACCCCATGTTAGTCCCATCGAATACTACATTATCATCGGAAGAGCTAAAACTGGGGCCAACAGTGTTCTCCGTGTAGAGAATCGCTGCCCACAACTGGTTGAGGTGGCATCTAAGGACAGAGTTTAGGTTTATCTTTGCAACACTGACATGCATCATGATTAAGACCTTGCATGGTGGAAGAACATATCCATCACTCAGATCAAAGTTTGGAATTGTCGTCCAGTTACCGCTAAGAATATCGGTCTTAGTCTCTCCTTCAGCCAGATATGCTCCAGAGATAACTTTTTCTGTAGAAAAGATAACTCTACCACACGCAGGGTCATCACTTGCATTTTGGTCAACGATAATTGATGGAAGATGTTGTGGGCCAAGAGCCGATGCGGATAGGTTACTAGATTTTACATCGTTAATAACATCAGTAACCGAAGTGAACATATCTTCAATTGAAGATGTGGTGATGCGTTCCCCACTTTTTGGTCTATTAACACCCATTATCCACCCAAATCCCCACCGCGAGGGAACCTAATTACGATTAACTTCCTGTGTCCTATGCAAACACCACTGTCAGGAACAACGCTCATTGGCACTATGGGACCTTGCCACATTGCCCAGTCGTACAAAGCCTCCAAACCCGTACTGGTTTCACTAAACTCCATTGTAGCATTTTCCTGACCAGCCAGAGCCTCTACTCTGTGAGAGCCAGCAGGAAGAAAACTCATATCATTTATTGATGATCTAAATACTGGCTGGGCTGTGCCCATACCACGAAAGTTTTGGTTCAACATTTTTGAATACACCCCAGAACCCGGAGGTGTTGATCCATCAATAGATATCCTGACCTGCAACCTTATCATTCCAGAGTTTGGGTACTCCTCTGAGTTCTTCTCTTGCTCCATGCTGTAAGCCGTGTCATTCCAAACATACTTTTGAATAGCTTCTCTCGCGAACTGGAATGAAAATATAGTCCAAACTACCTCTGGATATGAACTTTCCCAAGTAATTGTCATGTCATCTATTCTGGTCAAGTCCCTCATGTATGGAACATGATAAAGGTTCGGGTCACAAGTGCCTCTATCCAACTCAAATGGCCACCCAGTTGCTCCTGTCCGTAGGGCCAGTCGTTGGCTATCTGAATCTGCCCTAAGCCATGCTTCTTGCTTGACCTCATGGATAGTTACTGGACCACCCTTGACCAGCTTATCTTCATCCCCCCTATCCTCTCCGCTTGAGGAATCAAAAAATGCGTTACTCTTCCATTGGTGCTGGGTTGTATTAGTAGCAATCTGTGACGCTGAAACAAAATCGTCCGATAGTTTGTTCGGGTCTAAAACTTCTCCCTTTGCTACTCCTTTCGGTAAGAATATACTCATTGTGGTGTCCTCCCGCCCGGAGCAGCTACCTTTGGTCCGTATGCATTAACACTATATAGCTTGGTAGGCTTATCTGTCTCTATTGAAAACTGAAATACCTCTGCTGACTCTATCCCAGAAGCAATCCTGTGAGAATAATCCTTTGGCTTAGCATAGGTAGAGGTCCCATAGGAAGCATCATCCCAGAAACTAGCGGCTCCATACTCAGGATGTGCCAGACTTATGGTGTCGGACGAAATAACTGTTGTATCATCCCAATCCTGATAGGAGGTAACAGTCGCTGTCCCATCGTATGTCTCTTTCATTGTAACTATTAGGTCAGTGACATTGAATATATCATGATTCTTTGCATCAACCTTCTTTGCCTTACCTGTCTTAGAATCTGTGTAGTACCGGTCATTACTGAGGCCGGACCAACCAGTTCGATAGACCGCCGTGGGTGTGTTCGTCACAGCATATCCGGGGTAGCCGTTACCGTATGCCCAAACAGTTGCAAGAGCACCCTTTCCAGTCGTATTGTAGCTACCTGAGACAAGAGTCACATCTGATTCTTCTATTCTCGTAGCTGTGTAGATGGTCAAATCATCCTTGATTCTCCAACCAGACATGTCTGAATCCCAGATAAACTGCATATCAGCAAATCTTTTATCGTCTGTAGGTAGGGCAAAGATAATCTCTCTACGCTTGCTGTCATACCAAGATGTTCCAAAGCCAGCTCTAGCTGAGTTGATATTTAATAGATATGGCTTGATAGGAGCACCAATATCGGCAACTGTTCCATCCTTTGGGTCGAGCCTCCAGAATGTTCTGTTACCATACCATATGACCTCGCCACCACCAGCTTGCTGGATAAGATCTGGACCAGCCAATCCAGCGTATCTGTGGAGTGTCCCAACCGACCACTCTGGGTATTTACCACCAATATAGTGGGTTCCTACTTTCTTAAAAATAAGAATAACGGGTAACTTTTGCCCACCCTGACCACCAAGAAAGACAGAGTATGAACCTGTTATTGCTCCTGTCTCTGGGTAAACATCTACGAAGTGTCCCTGTAGGATTGATTCTGGCGTTGACCCAGACAGGGATGTCTGCTCAGACCACCAAACTCTAGCTGGGTCACTCTCAGTGCTCATCATAAAGAGAGATCCCCCAAATGACCTCAATAAGCGAAACCCACTCGGAACGGATTCTCTGACATTCCATGCATCGCCAAGTTCCCCGTCTGGTATGTTATCAATCCATTCAGTCGCAATGTTGTTTGGGATTCTATGCACACTTCTAGGTGTGTGGTCGCCACCACTTACTGTGGTGTTCATCGTATCTGGGGTTCTAACTACGATTCTAGCTACAGTCCCAGTTGGACCCCTTAAAATGTTTTTGACCCAAAACATACGCCGCAAACTATCTGGGTATGTCGGGTTGGTGGTGTTAGATGGGGAAGCTGTTTTCATATTTATGCGTACTGTCGCTCCGGGTCCCGATAGTTTAGAATACGCACCATCGACATTCTCGTAGCACATGTAGTAAGTCCACTCACCATCAAGAATGCCACCAACGGCATTCCCTTCGTCTTCATTGTGACTCCAGACCTCCACCGCTGCCATTGTAGAATCTATTGTCCCGATCCTACCGGCGACCGAAAACCCACCCCCATTCGGATGAGCCTCGTCCTGTCTGGCTGGGCCGACAGCACCGGGTCCACCCGGAACGACAGTGTAACCGAAAGGTCTTAGCCTGTGTCCATCCCAGACCCACGCACCACCACCATCACAGAAGGTAAAATAGACACGATTCCCCATTGTCTCGTACTGAGGCGGGTATCTTAGGTTGGTTCGAGGAGCAACAGAGGCTGTTCTCTGAGTACCATCGTGAGTCTGGTCATAGTATAAGACCTCCTTAATCCCCCTTGAGCCAGCAGAACCTTCCTCTCTATCCCACGGAGCATAGCGTAAAACCTTTTGTCCTGTCAGAAGCAGTATCTCAGGTCTAGAACCACCATCAAAATTAACACTAATTATCTTATGAACTGAACCAAAGTTGTCGGGCTGTGCCCCTCCGTTCCATTCGTCAGGTATAAAGGGCATAATTCTAAAGGTAGAGTCAAGATAGCCTGTCTCATCCATGTTCCAGTTGCGTATCTCAAACGCAACGGAACCATCAGAGTATGGAGAATCAGCCATCGTCCTAGAAGTAAGGTTCTTGTTATCAGAATCTCTGAACATAGTAACTCCTAACTCAGCTTAACATCTCTCGTTGGGAAGATCACCGACCTAGACCCCGACAACCCATCTCCAAAAGCAGGAGTCTCTTGACCAGAGAAGGTGTAGAGCCTTCTCATCCGGTCAACTTCATCTACATATCGAGCATAATAGTAAGTTTCCCTCTGAGGCTCCCCGTCTCTTCGCCCAAGAAGATATGAGCATGTCAAGTCGATGAGTGCTCCATAGCACTCAGGAGGCACCCTAGAGACATCTGTATCGTACTTTAGAGTATCTGGCCGTCTGACTACGCTCAGCATCACATCCTTGGATGAATCAGGGTAGCAGTTGAACCTGATATGGAAGTGACCATGAACATCCTTAAGGACAACATTCTTGTCCACTGGGTCCTCTTGCCCTCTGTCATAAACCGAAGATGCTACTTTGCTGGTTGCTTCATGTCCCTCCACAATCTTCCACAAGTAATAGACCCCATCAGCCTCTACATCATTAAAGTCAGATCCAGAACCAGAGGTAGTTGTCGTGTCAACAGAGTGTCTCGCTCTAAAAATCCATTTCTCAACACCATGCTTATGGTATGATTTAGCTGAACTCTTGTTACCGTACCCAGCCATGTAATCAATATCTGGAGTCACTATCTTAATAGCACCCCCACCCCATGTCGTAGATACCTTTTCCGACTCTCCCGAAGGGGATGACTGATAGAATGGCAATAGAGTCTTCTTGCTTGAGTCCTGTGGCCTACCGTGTTCTGCATGCAAGAAAGGTCTTCGACCCCACACATGCATCACCTTATAGCTAAACTGACCTGCTGGGCCATATGTTGTATCCTCGGCCCCAGATATTCCGGCTGCGTGCCCCCACTTGTGAGTGACAGCCTGTCCAGTTTCCGTAGAAACTGTAGGCGTATAGTGGGGAGACGGCATGGAATAGAAGTCACCTCTAGTCGCACAGTCAGGGCGACCGACTCTCCTGTACCCATCTGATAATCGGTATACTCCCATCTCTTCAGGAGATAAGCTAAAAAGAATCTCGTAAGGGTTGTTCTCAGGATCATAGTAGACCTTACGAACTTTCTGGAGGTCTGAAGGATAGGGATATTCTTTGGTGAATATCTTGTAGGTTAAGCCGCTATCAGAGAGGTTGTCCCAAGGCTCATCTACAACGATGTACCACTTGGTAGAACCACCTGTTGTATAGACATCCCTGACTCTACGGTAGTAGTATTGCCCACCTTTCGTAATCTCAAGCCATCTACCCCTGAGAGTGCCGTCAGTAGCAAAGCTGTTCGCGTCTAGGGTGGTGGGTGACTCGTCTACCTTGAACACCTTGGGGTCACTGCTATCTACAGTAAGAGTATTCGTATCTACCTGTGTCTCCAGTCTGAAACGGTACTCTTCTTTCAGCAATGCTTCAGGCATGTCCCGCCATAGCTGTCGGAGTGCGTAGTTTAATGCAAGATTAACTCTGTCTGAACCAGACTTGCCGCGCTCTGGGTAACCAGTAAGGGTGACGACTTGACTTCTAAGTTCTGCTAAGTTCATTACTACTCCAAAAAAAAAGCTTCTACGCTTAGTATAACGCAGAAGCCGTAACTGAGCGTAGCTCAGATTAAGTTACCCGCCCTGAACGAAGTACATTGTCCATGCTCCAGTTGCCGTGTCACTGCTAGGTAACTTGCATACAACATAAACACTGCCAGTAACAATGGTATGTATATCCAAGTCAGCGGCAAACCCAGAAACCTGTGAACCACTGCCACCAGTAACTTTTGCAATCTTAGTAGACATTCTTGGTGTGATAGGGTTGTTACCTGCGGAGTCACTGCTGATGTAAAAGACTACATCCCCACTCTCTGACAGATGTGTACCAGCAGTAAGCGCACATTTGATAGTACCGATTCTAAGCTTACCACTAGGGGTCATAGAGTCAACACCATCATCTGTAACCAACGCAGCACTTACAGTAGATGAAGCCGTTAAGCTGTGCCCTGAAGCAACTGCATATTTAATCGGTATCGGCATCTAGCCTCCAAGGAGCAGGGGCCGAAGCCCCTACTCTGTTAGGGACTAGATAAGCCCAGATAGACGCACAACTAAGTCTTCACCATCACTGAAGCCAGATCCGTCTGTGATAGCAACACCGAGAAGAGCCTCCTCGATGCCGTCTTCACTCGTATCGTCTAGCTGACCGTCAGTTGCTGAACCAACAACGGAAGCGCCCTGAGCTACAGCAGCGTCAGCCAGTCCGGTAACATTGCCGGAGCAAACCACCCAACCGTAGCTTCCGCTGGCGATAGCGTTTGCAGCGATGCCAGCGACTTTGCCGCGTGCCGGAGCGGTAGCCGCTGATACTGCTGCGTTTACGCTTGAGCCAGCAGCAAATGCAACTAGCTTTTTCGCACCAATAAGCGCAGTAGCTTTAACCAAACGGTAAAGCTGATACCCGTGTGTATCGTCCACGTAGGCTCGGATTGCCCCTACAGGGGCTGGCTGTTCTGTGCCCGTCCAAGACGGGTCACTAAGGTGTACAATAGGTCCAATCATTTCAATCTCCTCTTAGTTGCTTAAGCAACCATTGGCTAGAAGGTTAGAAACCACGAACTGCATCTCACAGATGATGTATCCGATGTCTGCATCTTGGTTTGAAGTTTGAAGATGGTCAGTGAACTTGGTGACTCGGAAGTCGTTGTTCGCGTTGACCCAGTATTCAATGGTGTTGGGGTTGAGCATGTATACACAGCTTGCATCTCCCATCAGAGTATCAGTCATCCAGCGGTTGCTGTAGTAACGAACACCGTTAGCCATCCAAACAGTAGGATGAGCCTTACCAGATTTCAAATCGTCTGGAGTGTAAGTGATAACACCTGCTGTACCGGCAGCGCCGGGATAGGTACGAACCTCTTCACCAAGAGCAATCTGGTCAGAAATGCTAAGAACACCAATTGAGATGCCTTCGCTATCTTCAGTGTATGTATCAGCAGTGATCTTGACTTCTTCAGCACTCTTCAAGAATGAAGTACCAATTCCACCATGATCTACATACTGGTTAAACCAGTTGTCGGTGTAGTTGGTTGTATCTTGAGTACGGGCTTGACCAAGGTAGCTGTTACCTGTTGAAGACTGGGTTGCTGGAACAGTAAACTCAAGAGCACCCTTTTCCAAACCAGTAGAAGTACCAGTGACAGAAGAGAGGCCGTTCAGAGTTCCCATACCAGCGAGGACAGAAACAGTGGAATCACCAATGTACAAGCGACGAAGAACATCGTTACGAAGGCTGCTGAGTGCTGCCTCAGTTGTGTCCTTGACCCAAGTTGCTCGGTCTTCCTTGCTCTGCATACGATCACGATCAATATGAGGAAGGATGATAGGCTTGATGTAACGCGCCCAGTCACCTGTGAGGGTGCCGAAGGTTTCCATCTTGTTCAGAGGTACGCCCATGTTCGTAGCGTTGATCTCAACGACATCTGAATGTCGTCCTAAGATTCGTCGCATACGGACATTTGAACCGCCTGAACGCTTAACCTGACCTTTAGCCTTCAAAGCTTGAAGAAGTGGGTCATTATTATAAAAAGAATGGACTGCCTTTTTTACAACATCAGGTACTGTAAAATTGGTGTATTCCAAAAGTGCCATTGGTATCTCCTGTGATAGTAAATAACTCCACTATTACTCTAACAAGTGGAGATGCCTATTCATTATCTCGTCCCAGCTTAGGTCGTCAACACTCGTTACAGGCTCGGAGTGCAAGGTAGTGCTGTCGTTGACAAGTGACTGTGCTTTGCTGTCATTATTGACAGGCTCTGTTTTGTTGACAACAGGTTTTGATTCTGCAACAGGAGCAGACTTAGCCGCAGTGGGCTTGTTTAGCCCGTATTTATACTGAGTATACTTATATGCCTCTTGAAGCTTTTCAAGTGGATTAGTCCCTGTGAAGCTCTTAAGCATTGTGTTCACAACTTTTCCAAAAGTTTTTTTCGCTTCATAGGGAATGCTGTTGTAGTCAGGGTTTAATTGTTGAAAAGCATACCAAGTAGTTTCAACACAAGCATTGTTTAGATTAACAATAGAAGTCTCTTGCTCTTTGAATCTATTTACAACATGCTCAGACTCTATACCATAGTCTCTCATGTCGTTCATAAACTGGTCCATACGCTCCATCGCCAAATCAAAGTCAGCACTAGACTTTTCAAATGCAGCTTTCTGGTCAGATACTAGAGCCAGTATAGGCTCAACTTGCGCCCTAAGAGAATCATCCATGCTGTCTAATTTAGTATAGACATCATCTATTGTTTCATAGGTTGAGACAGCAGCTTGCTCTACTGCATCTGTGGTGACAGACTCAGTAGTTTCTACCTGAACCCCTTCAGGTTCAGTAGCAGCTTCGGCATCAGCTTTCGCTATTGTTTCTTCTATCTCAGCAATCGTAGGCTGAGAATCAACCTCTACAGGGTCATCAGTAGATGGGGGCGGCTCCTGCTGGAGGTGCTCCTCCACCTGCTGGGGCTGGGATTCCACCTGCTCCGGCTCCGGCTGGGACAGGTTCTGCTCCGACTGGGACAGGTTCTGCTCCGGCTGGGGCTGCTCCGTCTCCGTAGATTGTTCCGTTTGCGATACCATTTAGTGCCTCCAGTAAATCGGCCTCGTTGGAAAGGTCGTAAAGTCCCGGACGGATTCCACTAATAAACGCTTCCAACGCTACCATTACTTCTGGTGTAATCGCTCTGACGGCGCTGTCAAGTAAACCTGCTTCTACAAGTACAGATGTGACGGCAAAAACTAGGTCTTCTGGAACTTCTGGAGCGGCATCGGCTCCGGGAGATTCTGATAGAGTCACCCCTTCTTGCATCGGTTCTAACATATCTCCTTCTCCCATCATGCCCCCTAATTCAGATGCTCTCTGAAAAACTAATGCTTCAAGTTCCTCCAGTGGGAGATTTTGGAGCTGCTCCTCGCTCATTTGCTGAGGAGGTATCGACATCCCCCCGCTTAACGGCATCGATTGCGGCATCATGGCCTCGTTTCCAATTGGCATAACTTACATCTCCCCATCCAGTCTTAGCCTGAACTTCTGTTTTGTGAATATAATCTGCGGCAGCATGTTTGCCATCTTGTAATGCAACATTTCTTATAGATTGATGGTCATCCATCTGGTCTTCAAGCTTCACCTTGGCCTCTCTGGACCTCATATCAAGTGGTCGAAGGTTCAAAGATTCTTCCATAGCTCGTATTTGAGAACCTGTCTTTAGTTCTACCCCAGCAGCACGCTGCTGTGGCGACAATAACGCTGCGTTATAACTATCTAATGCATCAAACACTGGGCCAACCGTTGTCACTGCGTAGACTGTAGACCGGTTAGCAATGCAAGAACAACCATCAACTATACACGAGATAGTATCAACATTCTTTCCACTAACGAGTTCCTCAAACCGGTGCCCATCAGTACATTTATAATCGTAGAGAGGCATTAGTAGACAGCATCCTTTTTAGGATGTGGGTTACCCCCTTCTGCATGCTCCTGACCTTTCTCAAGTCTTGGGAAGATGTCTCCACCAACAATGCCATCGTATATGGCACCGCAGACAGCCTTCATGGTTTCCTCGTTCAAGTCTAGGTCTGATAGAGAATCATACACAGCCTTCTTCAGCTTAAGGTCTGCGAAGCCAGTGCCCTGCTCATCAACATTCGGGTCATCGTTCTCCACATCTTCAGCAGAAACATCCATGTACTCAAGGAAAAGATCGCCTTCAAGCTCATAATCTTCAAACTCATCATCATCAGCAATACTTTGAGCGTGCTCTTTCGGGTCCATGCCTTCGGGCAACAGCCCTTCAGGGACCATCATCAGGTACACAGACACAGACTTTTCGTCTCCACCCGAAGCTTTCTTTGCTAAATCCTTAAACATCATAACACACCTCTCTCTAGATTATTCCACTAAGCCCTTGGGCTATTTCTGGTGGCGGTCCTGCTGGTGCCTCACCAGCCATCGCCGCCTCCGGGGGTAACGGGGGGGCTGCGCCCGGAGGAGCGCCTTGCGCTGCTCCTTGCATAGCCATTTGAGCAGCCATCAGCTCCTCTTCCTCTGCTTTCTTTGAGTCTTTAGATAGAACTATTGATGGTCGCCATCCAAACAGTTCGACAATCTCTCTCATGAGTTCATGTTGGTCAACATGCTCAACCAAAGGCCCACCAACAATAGCAGGTAGTAAGTTGGTCAATGTCTCTCGTCTAGCATTCTTATCTTCCATCAAGGGTGAGAATGGTAGAAGTCTAAACCTTGGTGTACCACTCAGAAGGTCATTACGAACTAACTCCTGAGATGCATCAACCTGCGTTGCATCTGCTATCTTTTGTAGGTCTATTCTAGAATCAGCAGGATTAGAGACGGCCCACTTAGTTACATCCAATGCTCTTTCAAAGATAGAGCTAACCACTCTAACAAGCCGTCTCATTCGGATATTGACTCTTCCCTCTACTGAGCCGCGAAGCGCATCGACTTCCGCTGCTGTCCGAATGTTATGTACGGCCCCTCTCTGGTAGTCAGCCTCACCCACAATACGCCTAACTGATTCGACTTCTTCTTCAAGTGCCCTGTTGAAATCGAAAGTTGTGTCCATTGTTGGAGTGACAAACACTCTGTCTTCTATTTTTCCATCGATAGGTTTCTGAACTAGCTGTGGTTCCCATGTCTTGGAGTTCTTCCACCTAGCAAACTCATCATCTGAGCGGAACAAACCAGCATCAACGAGCATCCGTCTTGGAAGTCTCGACACAATCTCTCTTCTTGCGCTGACAAGTTCATTGATATCTCTTTGCAGTTCTGAGATTAGTGTAACATCTGGTATACCATCGATTCTTCCAACACCATTATGGAATACAAGAACCTCATATGGTCGCTTGTAAGGTATTGATGTCTCCATCAGGATCTGTCCACTCGGTGTGTGGATGTGGTAGAGCCTACCTTTTCTAAAATCCCAAAACTCATTTAAGGATACATACTCTTTTAGTCCAAGGTTCTTTAGTTCCTGATCTTTAGAGTCAATATCAGTATCATAATTATCAATCAAAGTTCTTGGAAACGAGTCTGCCGCTATAGAGTTCTTAGGTTTTTTATAAACCTTAGACTTAATACGCTGCTTTAAGTCTTCGATATGAATCGTAAATGTTTCAAAGCACCATGCTGCATCAGCAGCACGCTTAGCCATAGGGTCAAAGTGGACCTCCCAAGGTAGCTTTGTCCTCCAGATAGGTCTTCCTTGGGCTGATGACCAAGACACTTTCACGACTGCTCGTCTAAATAGTAGTGAGTGAAGAACCATTTCCTGTACTGTGGTATCTAGCTCATCTTCTTCAGCAAACCAGTTCATTATAGCTGAGATTCGGCGACCCTGTATGGTTGCATCTGTCTCCCTAGACGGTTCAGAGTTTGTGTTTGCTCTGTGGTCAAGCACCTCTACTTGCGGAAGGTCCATAGCTAAGGTTGAAACTATGGTATCGACAATTGGGAACACCTCATTCTTCTGAGCGGCATACCCTTTCGACTTTGTTGCGATGGTAATCCCATCGCCACTCCAAAATCTACCCCGATAGTAAGCAAGATTTCGTACTGCTTCCTCTGCGAGGTTGTCTTTGAACCACTTCTCTGTTTGTTGTATAAGGCCAATCATTCGTCTTCGGACTTTATCGTCCTTAGATCCTGTAGGAAGTAAATGGTCTTGTGATTCGTTACTCATATTCCCCTCAACGGTGATTTCCCCATCGCGTGTTCCATGAACTATCCGATGATCCCTCTATATTCAACAATAGCCTGTCCCAAGCTGCCCTGACGACTTGCTCTTTCGTTTTCTTAGCTTTTATATTTCCTCTACTAACCTCATTGCGGTACGCCCACGCTGCAATAGCTATAGCCGATACAAGGTCAAAGTGACCACCCTCTTGATCTCGGCTTGACTTATCCCATTGCCCCCTGTACTGGACAAGCTGTCGGATTAAACGCTGAGAATGCAGAACAAAAGAGCCATCGCTTATCATTTCCTGCAAATAGCCTGTCGCAGCCGCTTTACTCGATGTAGAAGACCACCATCCGGGCACCTGAGAGCCACCACCAGACCGTTTTACAACATTAGATGCCGTTCTATGGAAAACATACCGGTATTCTATAGGTGGTGAGAGCAAATGACTCAACAATGAGTCACCTACGCCGTTAGCTTCTACATATATAGTGGCATTGTTGTACTTTTTACCCAAATCTGCAAGCATTTTAGCCATTGCATGGGCCTCAGAGTAGCCTTGAAACTCAGCAACTTGCTCGCAAGTGGTCAAACTAACAATCTCAAAGCCAAACATGTCCTTCTTAGACCATGACGAAGCGGGATCTACCGCAATAATGTACTGTTCGTCACGAGCAGGGCCTTGAAACACCTCAAGTTCTTTTGTTTCTCCTGCTAGACCTGTCCCAAGGTCCATAGCCCTGAGCTTTTCCATAAGGATGTCGATATCAAAGATAGGATCGCCAGCTAAACCAAAGCAATCTACTTCGTTTATAGGATACTCGGCATGAAAGACCTGCATCTTGTTACGACAGCGAGGTAATCCTACTGTCTGCATCCAAAAGGCTTGACCCGGAGTCAGCCCGTTCTTGTGAGCATACTCAGCAATCTCTGGTCTAGGGAACCATTTAACAGGAGGTTGTTTGCTGTATTCTTGTACAAGCGTCCACGGGATAAACACAGAAAGCCACTTAGAACCGGGCTTATGGGAGTCCTCAAACACTTGATGCAACTGGTCACCATAGTATTTAGGTGTGCTTTCTCCAAATAAAATGCCACCCTCTTCAGGAACTGCACTCAGAACTGATGACCATGCCGCTTCACCGGCCTTACCTTTCCATGAGCTAATCTCAGTAGCTAGTACGGCTTGAGCCGTATCGCCACGCAAAGGTTCATCATCTTTAATGGATGCAATTGATAGCAAACTATCTCCACCATCGTCTCTGGGGAACTCTAAAGTCCTTTTAAGCCCCGGAGTTTTGTAAGGCCGAACATCTTTTGGACAGGTCTGGTGAAACCTTACGGCCATCCTAGCTAGTTTTTCGGCGGCCTCACGCCTATGAGCAACGATGCCGCCATAACAGCCACGGCGAAACGCAACATGCTGATAGAGGACACCCGTAAAGAATGTAGAGCTACCTTCTTGGCGAGGTTTAACATGACACAACCACTTCCCTTCTGCATAGCAGCGACGAACCGCTGCTGATAGTATTTCTTGGTGACTCCAAAGATTGAATGGGATAATCTTTCCGCTCTTTGCTCGAACCTTGAGCTTTGGCAGAAAGTATCTTGGGTCCCAAAAATCTTGGTGAGATAAGTCCAAACTTAATTTCCGTTGCTATAGACAGCGAATGGACCGTTTGGTGTTAGGTGGGTTGACTTGCTGCTTGGCTTAACTGCTTCGTTCAAAGTCTTCCCTTGCTTTCTCTTCTCAGCAAGCGTAAGCCTTGCTGCTCCCAGAATCTTAATCAAGATATCAGCTTGGTCTTTGCTAATCTCTCGACTATAAGTTTTCTCAGCAACAAGCTGTAAGCTACTTAAGATCCCGTCATTGTCTACTAAGGAGAACCTGTCGTCTAAAACATTTTCTACCTCTTTTTCCTCTGCCATGATACCCTCCGGTTATACGGATATAATCCGTTTCATAACAAAGGAGTAATCTATGCCGAAAGCAAAAGCGAAAAAAGCAACAACAACACCACCTTGGGAATCAGAAACAAAAGCTAGTTCCCCTAAAAAAGAAGGACGAAGCACACCTAAGAAGCATACTGTAAAGGTATCTTGTCTTGGTGGAGATGTTATCCTAAAGTTCTCTAGCCAAAGAGAAGCAAACACAGCAAGGCTCTCAATCGCTGAACGATGTGCCCGTGGTGCTCCAGCTTATGTCGTATGTGAGGACAAGACATACTCATTCGTCCCGCACTTTGGATACCTAGTTACTGAAAACGAATAGTTCTAACGGGTGGTATGTCATGTCTCTTGCATAGTTCATAGAGATACTGACGAGACACACCGAAAGATTTAGCAACTTTAGCTGGTGGTTCTATGTGTAGAGCCGCCAGTATTTCTTTTGTCTTCCTGCCGGGGCCACGCTTTCTGTGAGGCTTTCGTCTCTGCTGCTCTGTCTTAACCGATAGACGAACAGCAATAAACTCATCATCACTCAGCGTTGATAACCAATCTGAAAGCTCTTTAATCATAGTTCTTTAACCGTGTCTATAAAATGTTGTGCCAACCTAGATGCCTCTTCTAGGTATTCTGTCTTTGCTGACTTCTCTTTTATACAAGATGTATATAAATCAAAAAGGTTGTTCATTAGCAAGCCTCCAACCCAAGGGGCTGTCGGAACAACATCTCTAATCGGATGTTTCTTTCCTGATATCGTTCTGCATTCAAAGATTGACCGTATCCCATTCCAACCAACGGATTCAAAATCATCTGAATCAACATCTACCCAGACTGACACCTTGATGTTCTTGGACCTAAAGACTCTTTCAATCTTGTCCAGCATGGTATACATATCCTTTGCAGCTAAATCAAAAGGGTCGCCCCTCAGCTTGGCCAATTCTATCACTTGTCCTAGTGGTTCTTTTTTCATGGGTATAGCCATACCAAGTATGAAGAAGCTATGCAAGTTGACAGAGTGCTATCGTTGTTTCTCTGTGTTATTCTAGGCATGGGAGAAAACAATGCCAGACGATAACCCAAACAAGTATGAAGACCTAAGTAATAATGAAAAAGCATTAGCTCATTATTTAGTAGAAGAAGGTTCTTTGGAAGATATCCCATACGCTAAAGTTAAGGAGATTCTGTTTCAGGCATGGCAGGACGACCAACCAGAATCTATAAAGGCACAGTTAAAGGAGTAGAAAGATGTCCAAAGAGAGTATGGCACCACAACCAAAGGTAGTAAACGCAGAAAAAGAGAGGCTTATGTCCCTTGATTCTGAGAATCTTACTATTGATGATGTGAGAAACCCCCATATGGACCAAGAAGCAGCCCTCAATTTGTACAAACAACAGTCTAGTACCGACCCTGCCACAGGCAGACCGCTGAATGCACCTTGGTCCCCCGAAATTACGAATGAAATGCAGAACATTATCCTTGGTTCTCGGAAATTGACCGATGAACAGGCACAGTCAAGGGCAAGACTTGCCGTTGACATGGTTCCGGGGCCGGATGTAGTCGCTGCGCTAGGCGATTTAGCCTATTCTGGCAACAAATGGGCACTAGAGCACGTCGCAAACGCAGTTAATAGGGGTGCTAGGGCCGTAACTGGCGAAGAGGACGCGCCTCCAGTCTTTCAACCACCCACAAGTCCAGTATCTATGGCAGATGTTGGCGTTGACGGCCTCGTAGCAGGACTTGTTCTTGCTACTGGCGGCGCATTACCCGCTGGTGCAGCCAGAAATCTAGTAAGAAAGTACGGAGCACCTAAGATTGCCTCTTGGTTTCCGGCAGATTCAGTGCTTGGGCGGCGAGCTAGAGCTACTGTGGACGCTATGGAGGGGAATGTTGCGGCAAAACCACAGCCGAATGTACCCGGAGTAGTTCCCGGAAATATCTTAAGCCAAGAAGAGCAGCCGTTGATGACCCTATTCGAGCAGGGTCAGAGTGCGAATGTGGTAACCATGCCGGGGGCACATCCTGATTCTGTACCGGCACACGCAGTCCTTGATAAGGTCATTGAGGGACATAGAGCAACCTCCCCAGATAAGGCTAAGCTTGCTCAGGAGCTTAAACAGTTTGTACATCCAGATACACCTGTTGTCCCAGTGAGGTCCAACCGGACAGTGCCAACAGGCGACGAAGAGCTAGATGAGCTGGTCCGCGCTGCCGGAGTATCGCCTGATGGAACGGGGTTTTATGCTCCAGAAATAGGGCAACACGGTGCCGTGGCCCTCAATGTGGGTGGAAGTCCAAATGAAATGCTGAAGGACAGGTCAGAGGTAGTGATCCATGAACTGAGCCATGCTGCCACATCCAAACAACTGGCAGACCCTGCCAACAAAGAACTTACCGCAAGGCTAGACTCTCTTAGGCATGAGGTAGCTGATAAGCTTAGACTGGAGATCGCCGCCAGAGAAGCCGGAGAAGCCGCTCCATCACTGAAGGGATGGACAGACGAAGAAGTAAATGAACTCTTATTCGATCTGGACTCACAGTCTGGTATCATCGGGTTTGAAACCTCTCCATATATCCAAGCAGGTATAGGTCCACAATCACGCGCAGAAGGAGCCGTAATGTACGGTCTTAGTAGTAACGACGAGTTTATCGCAGAGGCATGGGGTAACAGATATTTTGCCCGATTCCTTGCTGATATTGATGTGGGCCAGAAACTTAGCGCAAAAGATAGATTCATGGAGATTATCGGCAGTCTTCTTAGGCTGGATAAGAAGTCAAGGGATGCCCTGTCTGAGACTATTTGGCTAAGCAAAGACATATCGAAAGGGAAGTTCCAAGGTCTAAAAGCAGCCCCGCGAAAGGCTACCGGAGATATAACGGACGCAAACTGGACGGCCAAAGCTGCCGTTCCAGAGGAGTGGATGGCTGTAGGCGGCAAAGAATATGTACACTATGCAAGGTTAGTCGGCGGCAAACCCAAGCCACCCCCGTCCTTGGATATGGCGGTAGATGAGTTCAAAGATGTCGCTGGAGAGCTTATGGACGCATTAGACAGCATTGGAGATAATGAGTACCTGCTCGACGACAGCATACAACTAGAGATGGCTCGCGAAGCTTTTTCTGACTTGATGTACACCTACTCCGATGAGCTGCTCAAAGAAGGTGCAATAGCAAGCTATGATGAGATGGTTGTAGCTATCGCCCCAATCCTAGAGAAAGAATCAGGCATATCCCTACGTGGATACCCGGCCTATCTCTTGGCAAACGACGACATCCCTATGTCAACTGTGATAAAGCGGTCTGAGCTTTTTCGAGCTACTGATGCCTTAGAAGAAAGAGCCTTAGAAGGTCGACTCCCTGTATATGGCGGAAATATCCCAATCACGAGGGGTTCTGGTGAGTTTGATGCAATATCAGACACTCTTCGTAAGGCCGGTATCGAAGCCAAAGAGCCTCTAGACTTTCCTAATTTCGCTCAGCAAATGGAGGATAGCGTCAACAAACTAAACGATGCGATCAGTGAATCCCTAGACCCTCTGACTGACTGGAGAGTTGAAAGCGCGATGGCTCAGATAGACGATACAATGATTAGGTATACTAATCAGATGAAGGCTCAACACGGCTCAGACCACCCAGTATTCGATAACGAACTTCGGGATACGCTGTTTAAGGCTCTAGGCGCGAGAGGCGTAGAACCGCAGATAGGATGGCGCAAAGCATTTATGCTGAGATCCGCAGAGAAGGAAGGCCTTGTAGGCAACATACCCGGCGACTTCTCTGGCTACGGCTACGCTGGCGATGTACAAGGTGTGCCGCCAAGCAAGTACGGAGAAACTCCGATCTACAGTTGGGATGACCCAAGAGCCTTAGACCTACTAGACGACTAATCTCTGTGCGGCCACCACATTGGGTCCTCTGCCTCTACCTGCTTGTTCTCACTTTCTGAGTAGCATACGGGGTCGAAGCTAAGTTCGAGACAGTCAGATATAGTGGTGAAGCCCCAAGAGATAGTCTCTGAGAACACAGTGAGTGTTGTTATCACAACTATGTTGACTAGGGTTAGAATAATAATCTCCGATGAATGCATGGCACGCCTCCTTTGCGTGCGAGTAATGTAAGCCCTACTCAGGAATAAGCTGGGCAAGGTTTGTTCCAAAATACAGTTCTAAGTAAAGGATCTACCTGTTCTCACGGCTCAGGTCATATCTGGTAAATGTCAAGAAGATGTCAATCCACCCTTGACAAGATTTAGAAAAAGTGTCACTACTATAGTCAAATAGACACTATAGTTAAAGTAACTAAAGTAGCCTCCCATAGGAGGCGTATAATATAATAACTTGAGTAACTTAACTATAGAGACTATAGTAATGGTAACTCTAGGAGAACCTATGGCTGACAAAAAATACTTTCAGGACGAGCAAGGCGAAGTCTTTTTTATGAATAATGACAGACCTGTCTATGTCGGTGGCTGGAGGAACCTCTCAAAGAAAGACCTACAAGATGTCATGTACAATGTGAAGCCGAACTCTAGCGATACCACTATAAATCAGGCGAAAGTTCTAGCCAGCAAGGCCAAGGCCAACGCTTGGGCTAGTCAGCCACCAGTCCGCACTCAGGTGCCAGCACCAGTGGAGGAGCAATGAACCCTACTGAGAGAGCCTTGATGAATATGCCGGAGAGTACATCTGAGGAGACAGATAAGAAAATACAGGACCTCCGTCATGCTTATAACAAAGTAAACCAGTTCTCTGGTCAGTATCATGGCTTAGTGAACAGCATGAAGGACAGTGACTACTATAAGCCAGCCTTTCTCTCTATCTTCCAAAATGCTGGTACACTTGATGGTTCGCCAGAGTCTGTAGGCAGAGCGTCACACGCCAGAGCACTGCTTTCTGCTAACCACTCCGACGACGAGTCAGCACAGCGAGCCATTAAGATACTTGATGGATTCGTAGATTCTGCAACCGCTCATCAGACACTACTCCCAGATAACATTGGTGACTAGATGCCTATCTACGAGTACCAGTGCCAATGTGGTAAAGAGTTTCAAAAACTAATGAGACTCAAAGATAAAACTCCACCTTGTCCTCAGTGCTCCAGTACAAACCCAAAGAAGAAGATAAGCATAGGTTCCTTTGTTCTCAAAGGCACAGGCTGGTACAAGGATAGCTATGGACTTAAAAAAGCTAGTAAACAAAGCTAAGAAAGCTGGAGCGTTCACTTTAGGCATGTTCATTGGGACATGCTATGGTTCTACTGTATCCACTATGATTAGCTATATAATTCTAAAAGACCAAGCTATTCAAGTCCATCCAGTGTTTGCTACCGTAGACGAGATGTCCGTACTCGTCGAAGAGCTACAAGACTGTGAAGACGAGCTAGGTAGACACTATGGCAATATGCGTTAATATGCAGGACTATGCACTAATATGTTCTAGCTATACCCTGCTCTTCGTCTAAGATACTTAAGCAGGTCTGCTGCTTCTTCTACATCCCATACTATCCTGACTCTCTCCGTAGGAGGAGCAGTAGGGTCTAGAATAGTAGTACAACACTCACCATGTTGATGCTCATAGAAGCCTTTCTCTTCAGCGAAGCTATCATACCACTTATACCCGCGAACAGTCAGGGACCATCTAGGTCTACCATCCATACCTTCTTCGACATGCTGTACCCAGTGATGCTTATGCCCAGAGACATACACATCTGCCCAAGGGTCTAGCTTAGATGCCTTAAGACCACCATGACCCCTGTTCCATGAACTAGAACCCTTAAAGTCATGCCTAGCCATTAGACGAATAGGTTTCCCTTTAGGAAATCTTAACTCTACTCTGGCTGTACCCCCAGTACAGACAGCTACAGAAGCATCCTTCATAATCCGCTTCATAAGTACAGAACCTCGATTCCACAAATCGTGGTTCCCTAACATTACATATATGTAAGGTACAGACTTAAGTAACCACTCAGCTAACCGTATACCCTCATCGTAGGTAGTGCTCTGCTTAGCATACAGACGCTCTAATCTACCAACCCAGTTGTTAGTGGTATCGCCTATGTTACCAGCGTACATACCCTTAGTAGCACTGATAGTTTCAATAGTCCTAAGAAGCTTAGGCCAGTTACATCCATCATCGTCTACATGGGGATCGCCTAAATGACAGATAGCTATAGGACCATTCAGATTAACATCTACAACAGTAACCTTAGACTTCTCTCGATCTCTAACAACATTGTTAAATACCTTCGTCCTATGATTTATTAAATCTGTAATAGATTTCTCTTCTTCAGGACTCATCCAAGAGATATCTTTCAATGGTGATTCAGGTCTTTTATCCCAACTGTTGAGAGATGGAAGCTCCCTAACAATACCCTCCTTAGTAAACTCATATGAGTCCACAGTCTTACTAGTTTCACCCCTACACTTGAAGATCTCATACAGTGTATAAGCTGAATGCTCCGTCAGGCCAGTGGCTACCTGTAAAGCTCTTTTGCTCATCTCACCCGTCCTAACTAGCTCTCCTAACTCAGAGAAACTCACTAGCATTTGCTGGTATCTATCAGGTAAGGTACTACTTGGGTCTTTCGCCCAGTTTGGGACTGCTGGCATGAACACCTCCTATGATGGTTCGATCCACTATAGCACGATTTGGTGAAATGGGATTTTTTTTGGAGAGGGGTGTATTCTATAGATATCTCACCCGACGGGGGGGCGAGGGGGTAGCCGTGGCCACGCACACACGCGCCTGCCTACGCACATGTCCGCCCGCATGTACACCCGCATATAGGCGCACGCAATTGCAAGCAGGCATGCAAGCAAGCATACACCAGACCGTAGGCATAATGCATGCTGTCTCATGCAAGCTGTCGGTTTTCCTGCTTTCAATGCTGGTACGCTATCACCCTGCCCCAATCCACCATCCAAACCACCAGCAGAATCGACCATAAGAGCCGCTTAAAGCATGCTAGAATCGTCGTCACCATCGAAGCCGTGGTGCAACTCGGAAAACAGCTTCCAACGCGCCTAGACCCCCGTAAACGCGCTCTTTCGGAACTGAAGTTCCTCAACTAAGTTCCGAAAGTCACACAGGGAAGTCGAGACGAAAAAAAACCCCAAACCCCGAAGGGGTTTGAGGCATCAGTGGTTCAACGTCGGCACAGCCACCACACTAGCAAGCATGGTAGCAAAGCTACTGCACCCACTAGCTGGCAGCTTGCTGTGCTTTCCAAGCTTTGAACGCTTGATATTCGGCAAAGTCACCGTCATCCTGTGGTGCGCCCTGCTTTGCAGCAGGTGCAACAGTGCGAGGCTCCTTGAGCAAGTCGACCATTTCAGCTCTGCTGAGTTTGGCATAGCCAGTCAAGCCAGCTTTCTTGCATTCAGCTTTCAGCTCCTTCGGAGACATAACGGCCCACCTTTCGAGGTCAGCTATGCTGTAGCCTTCCGTGCTTGCTTGCTTGCTGGACTTCGCAGCAGCCTTTGGCTTGATGCCAGTCAGCTCGCTAGGAAGCTCATCCAACGGTGTTCCGTCGTTCACCTTTAGGGTGAAAGACCGCTGATAAGCCTGCAACTCAGTTGCAACCCCAGCTTCTTCCAGTGCATAATGCACAGCAAGAAGGGCTTGGACGTTCTCGATGAAGGTGAAAGAAAGCTTTGCTTTCTTGGTGACGAACCAGTTGCAATACTTTGCATTGAAGTCGAGGTGGGTAGTGAACAGCTTTGCTGCTTGCTTGAGTGAGTAGGCGATTGCTTGCTTGGACATGTGTCCTCCTGTGGCCGAAGCCGAAAAGCCAAACCGGAATTGATTTGGTGTCGAAAGTATAACCCGTTGGTCAAAAACGCTAGACTGGTAGCCTGTTTGGTGCTCAAAATTGGGTGAAAAACAGGCACAAAAGCCTCGCGTGTCGCAGGTGTGCGTGCCTACGCGGGTGTGTGCATGCTTATATGTATGCATGCTTGCATGGTCTTTAGCATGCTGTGGGACCTGCTGGAGTGGGACCTGCTGGAGCAGACATAAAAAAAGCCCAGCCCCGTAAGGGGCTGAGCCGCTGTGTCTTGCGCTTTTACTAGCTAGTTCATGCTTCTCCTATCTCTGCTATCTTAATGGAAGCACTCATTAGTTCTTCCTTCTCTCCCTCTGGAGGTCCGTTCAAACTTTCATCTAAGCAGCCAGCACAAAGTGCCGTCTGTAGCATGACTCTGCCTTCATGCTTTGCTTTGCAGCATACGCATATGCCCTGCTCTAAAGCATCAGTCCTAGTTATTCCGAACATCAGCAACGCCAGCTTATCTATCGTTATCTTTCTATCTCCTGACATGGTGCCTCCTAGTAGAGTAAGAACATTAGAATGTAGATTACAAGTAAGATGCTAACACTTAGCATGAACCAATCACTGAATACTTTCATCATTCATCTCCATCGTATACATGAAACAGACCATCAAGTTCTTTCCTGTAGAACAGGTTGTCTCTCTTGTCATTCTGTATGAATACCATTGCTTCTATAGCTGTGTAGAATACATCAACTGTTGTCATCACTCACCTCCACATTTCTTACAAGGTTTCTTTTCTCCACACAATTCACACTGACCAACTTCCTCAGCATCCAACATCTGAAATAACCAGTACGGCTTCTTAGAGTTTTCCGCTCCTATAAACTGTCGGGAGATAGCATCATCTATGTCTGCTTCCATTGCATAGCGAGCAAAGAGACAGTTGATACTAGCATAGTGAAGCTTTCTCACATCAGGCTCCTCGACTTTATAGATTGCATCTGGATGCTCAGTAAAGCCCATTACTAGGTATGCTTTATCATAGTAGATGATGTACTCATGCTCTTTGAGCCGAGCCTGAATTGCAGCGTGCTTATCATCTAATCCGGTTTCTTCCATGAAGTCACCGGAATATATCCACTCTGCTATCCTTTCAACCTCAGTTAAGTATTCCATTCTATCCATCATTCACCTCCTTTATTGCTTTCTTCTTCTTCTCGTTCACACTTGTTTCCAGCCCACTCTAAATAGTAGCTACCTATTTCCTTTAGGAAGGCAACATTAGATTTCGTAGAAGCATTAGTATAAAGTCCAATCCTTCTCTTTATATCCTTAAGGGTTATCTCTGGCCTTGGTTGTTCCCATAGCGTTGGTATCAGTGCTAGATAGCGTTGATAGAACTTCCTATAGTTCTTCTTAGTTATCTCGTTCATACCAATGCCCATAGTAACAAACACCAGAGTATGAGTTTTGATACGATCCTCCTCGCTCTCTGTTAAATCTTTCCAGTTATCACACATCGTTATATTCCAGCTTAATGCCATCTTACACTTCCTTTCTTTTGGGTTAGCTCCGCTGCCAATCAGCAGAACAAAGAGCACCAGTCGTCACTGATGCCCAATGTGCTAGTGATTAACTATGCATTTGCATTGTATTCTTTCCTTCTTTTGTTTATGCTTTCACTTTAGAATGGGATGTCCATGTCACCCCAATCATCCTTTACTTCCTCAGCTTCCTCAACCACTTCATGGTATTCAACATCGAATACTTTAATGACTGACGGCTCGACTTCCTCAACTGGCTCCGCTTCTGGCAAGTCCTCAACAGCAAAAGCATTCAATAAGCGAGTATATATTCTTGAATAATTCAAGTAATCTTCCTCGTTATCTGGCTTGATGTTGTGTCGTTGCATCCAGTCTACAAATAGCTCACCATCCATCAAGGTATATGCATTACCTTTCATGAACTCTTCAGTATCTAGCACATGCACCGCTTCCTGTGGATAAGCACCATTGAAATACTGCTCGTCAAACTCATGCTCAACAGTGCAGTAGTTAGCTAAGTAAGCTGCTGCTTCCTTTACTATTTCAATGCGTTCTTCATACGATGTTGCTCGTTCATCAATGAACACTCTTACAAGGCTTAGCACCACCTTGTCTGCTCTTTCTTGAACGGACTCCATGTCAGCTACGCCGTCATTGTATCCTTTCTTATATTCATCTGTTCTTGTACTCATTTTCTTACTCCTTCTAAGATTGTGGCAATCGAAGCGAAAGCCACGGTTAAAAAACCAGCAGGAACAATTCCTAATGGCCCAAATTGTAGGACTGATGCAAGTAGTATTGCATAGACCACAAAGATTGCTAGGTATGCGACGACCACCATTGGTCACCTCCACCTATCCTTACTGTCCAGTTGTTCCATGTTCTAGGTCCATGATAGATAAGCCCACCATTGATGGACCTGTAGAAGTAGTGAGACTTACCATCAATTACCTTACTTGCTTTGCGACCTGCTCGGTGAGAGCCTTCTGGATAGATCAGAAGAATATCACCATTTCTTACATTCCCCATTGCAATAGGATAATACTTACTAAAGCTAAAGCTAAACGGTGTAGTGTCAGCTCCGAAGACACACTTTCCATGCTCTCCGGCAGGCCAGTCGAGATACTTGAATAAGCACTTGGCTTGCTCATCTGCTGCTGCTTTGTCTTGCAATGCAACACCATAGATTAAACCTAAGCACTCTCTCAACTTTGCTCTAGCAGGCTCGGTGAATACTGAGTTTGGAAACTGTTGTTCCAACGAATACTCATCATAGGATAGCATCTTTACAGCCCTATCCAAGTGTTCATACTTTACTACTTTCTTTTCTTGTACTAACTCAATCATTTTATTTTCCTTTTGAAAGTGGCAGCACCATGCCGAAACATGATGCCGCCGTTGGTTAAAGCTACTATGCAGTAGCAAATTGTGAGACTGCTCTGTCCATGATGTGCATAGCAATCTGTTCTTCTAGTCTCTGCTGTTCAAAGTCTGGTGCTTGCTGTGCAATTAAAGCAACAGCTTGACCACAACTAGCAGCACTGAACCCATTCTCCTTGGGAGTAGTAGGGTCATGTAAGCCAGTAGTGCAAACAGTATCAATGAATGTATCACTGATAGCATGAGACTTCTTCATATCTTTCAGCTCCTCACTCAACCATTCAAACACATTGTCGATTTGAGTGTTGAGTGCTGTCTGATACCTCTCAAGCACACCTCGCTGAGCCATGCATGTATCCTCGATAGCTCCAATCATCCACTGCTGTAGCACCTCGGCAGAACCAACATGCTTCCTAGTTCTTTGATGCTCTGAAGCATAAGTTACCATGCCATTCAAGCAAGTAGGAGTCCAAAGACCACCACCATACTTGATGCTACCAAAGCCAGTCTCACTGTTGTTAAGGTCAACAGCTTTGATAGGTTGCTTACTGTGGTATGCATCCGTGAAGTTGACATCAGGATGAACGATGCTACCATTGCTAACATCTGGAGCAGCAAACCGTAGCCTCATACCGTTGTCGCCAAGCCAGAAGTTAAGCACTTTAGCATTAGCATACTCATCACCATGCTCTACCAAAGTATCCATCAACTGGCTGTTGTTGAAAGGTCGATAGCCCCTGCCATCCGTACTAGAATGAACACTGCGAATGAGCGGCCCATTGCTTGTATTGATAGTACGAACTAGCAATTCTTTATCAACATCTAGCTTACAGTAGTTGGTGATAAGCATAGCCAGCTTGTCACCCTTCTCATCCTTAGCCCAGTGGTTCTTTAGAGCGTCGAACCTGATGCCGCCAATGTATGAAAGGAACTGCTGTAATGCAGTACGAGTGAATGGTAGCTTCTCACTAGCTCCATCTCGGAACAGGACATTAGCATAAGCTCTGCCTCCCTCGACTTCAAAGTGGTAGGCTTGAGCCATCCGAACAGTATCCTGTGCTTCTTGCTTTCCATCGATAGCATGGAGCATGTTTCGGATGCTTCCGAATGTTAGCTCCTTGTGTGGCCGACCGTTCAATCGACCTCCATCCTTGGTTAGCTTGTAGTTAATCAACTGCCTTGGGTTAATGGTTAATGTTTTGCGTTTCATGTTAGCTCCTGTTGTAAGGTTATTGTTAGTAGTCATTGTCTTATTCTCCTTTCGTTATTAGCACTGTGTAATGGCAGCACATGCCACCAAGCTCTGTTGCATCGTTTCGATAGCTGAACCATTGGTCCTCTGAGCAATCAACGACTGCAATATCTGCATTGTAGTGGTCACTGGTTTCTTTCAACCAAGCATCCACTACTTTCTGTTCATCATCATCCAAGCTAGTAGCATCTCCATTGATAAGGTAGCTTGCCCAACCGATTGGTAGCTCAAACACCTCAGCTTCTTCCAATGCTTCTTCTGTTTCTCGAACCCATCTTTCATGTTTCGCCGTCATCTTTCTCTCCTTTTCTAGTTAAATAGCGCGGGCACCGGACAACAACTGACCGACACCCACAAACACAAACACAAACTGAGCCTCATTCGACTCACCAAAAGTATAACACGGTAGGCAAAAACGCTGTAGGGAGAGCCTGTTTGGTGCTACATATGGGCCAGATTTAGGGTGGTTTTCCCTCGCGCGGCGCGGGTGCGTGCACGTACGCACACACACGTACGCACATGTGAGCGTGCCCACGCGCTCAGCTTTCTCATGATTGGGACGGGCCGGAGTGGGACGGGCCGGAGCTACTTGCCGCAAGCCTCGCAAGCTGGGGCGTTGTCCAACCTTTTGCTACCCTCTAGCACTAGGATGTATGTCTCATACCTAGCTACTTCTTCATCAATGTGTTGTATCAATGACATCTCATCAAGTCTTCTGTTAATATCTGCTGTCGGTTCGTAGCCAAACGCTGAAGCCAGATGGATAGCAGACTGCAAAGCTTCCTTTGGGCTAGAGCCTACACCCCTGTATGCTCTGACATTATCTGGAGCAGAAAGTCTAGGTTGAAACCCAGCCTCTACAACAAAGAGTCTAGTTAAAGTATCGTCTTCCATTGAGCCACCTCCCTGTTCTTATATCTATCTCCGCTGTAGCCATGACCTCAAAGTAATCTTCGACTACATCTGGGCAACCATGATGAGCTACATATAGAAGCTTCTTCAGTGGTGACGCTGGTGGTATAGACACAGCATAAAGCTTTATAACTGGAGGCTCTAATCCTATGTCTGTTCCGTCTAGTTCTTCAGCCCTAGCTACAGCGTATAGCCTAGCCCTCGCCTTACTACTGCACCAGTAAAATCTTAGCGGCCAATCCTTAGCCATAGCCCTTACATCTTCAGGCATAACAACTAGATATAGTTCGCTACTCTTCTTGGGCATTCGTTCTCCTATGACTAGAACCTAGTGGGTCTGTCCTGAACAAGCCAGCAGCACTGTGAATATCAATGCCTCTGTGATTAGCATTCGTCAGTATGTTTGCGTATTGTTCTCGGAGAATGAGATCTAAACTACCTATGTAAGACCAGTCAAGGAAGGCACCTTGGTTCCACCACTCAGGAGATAGCTTAGATAAAAGATTAACTGCTTGCTGGTAGATGTTAAGCCCTGTCTCTCTCGTTACTATCGGAGCATTGAACTCCATGAGTGCGGCGAACTCAATAAGTTCTGCCGCTGCACCAGCAGGTAGGGATAGGACCAGACTAACATACAAGCTGTGCCTTAAGGTTGGGTGTCTCGGAGATAGCAAGTCATCAGATGTCCAGTGTTCAGACACAGCCCTTGCAAAGTCTTTGCTCTCCCTGTTTAATCCTAAGTCTTTAGCTTCTGATATCCTCTGCTCTACAAACTTCCGTACTATCCTCCTGTATCTACGAGTAGCATCATTGACTAGCTCAACCTCTAGAGGTGGGCACAATCTATTTCTTACATCATTAACTACGACATCAGCCCAGCATCTAAGGGACATCGGGTCTGTAGTTCTGGGTGCTCGGACACGGTTAGGTAACTTCACTCCCGGTAGCTTCCACAACCTGCCATCTCTACCAAAGAATATCCAAGATAGATTGAAGCATACGCCTACGATGTAGGGTTGAATGCCTACCATGACAGGACCGATAGAGATTATCGATGAACGAGTAGTACCTGCTCCAGCTTTGTGGATGTAGGTTCCTAATCTTACACCTATATCTCTAGGATCTACATCTCCTCTGGTATACTGAGGAGACTCCACTATCTTAGGCTTGAAGCTCTTTATACTTCTTCTACTCATTGCCTAAGACTCTATAGTTATATTAACTATAGACTCTAAAGAAGAATATACCTTAGTATATTCTTCTAGAGTATCTATAGTTATATTTAGATTAGAGTCATTATAATATAATAATAATAATATAAGACTCTTCATATCTGAAGAGTCTATAGTATAATAAAACTTAAGGAGTAAAGACCTACCCGGAGGTTTAATACCTAACTCAATCGAGCGAAGGCTCGGCTGTGCGATACCTAAAGACTTAGCCATACCTCTTTGAGACATCCCGCGTGACACGCGGAAACGCTCCATCAACCGACCGAACAAAACGAGTGGCTTGTCCGCTGTTGGGATTTTCTTTTCGGTTTTAATTTGACACCTCCGATTGGACAGTGATACCCTGTGGCTGGCGGCAAGTCAAACCGCAATTTTCAAAAGGATAAACGATGGACCAACTATTCCCAATAGACAGCGAACGAGTTGTTCTCGGTTCACTGATACTTCACGATGGTGAATCTCTACCACTTGTCGAATCAGTCTTAACCGTAGAGGACTTCTGTTCTGAACAACACAAAAATATATTCCGATGGATACAGCTACAGGTTAATAGCAAATCACCAGTTGACATCTCTGTACTAGGAGAGAAGGAGGGCAGTAGCCAAGTCACTGATAAGTATGGAGGGATTGGATACCTTCAGTCTCTTGGTGACAGGGCTGTTCTTGAGGCTCAGATATCTGGCTATGCTAATGTAGTTGCCGACTCAGCAAGGCTTCGACGGATCAATGAAGCTACTGAGTTGATACGAAATAAGATACGAGAAGGCACTGAGAGTGTTGATGTAATCAAAGCTTATGCAGAAGAGCAGATACTAGGAGCTAAGGTAGACCTTGGTGTTGGTGCCGTCATCAATGCTGATGAGGTATCTCAGAATGCAATGGCTAAGTTCGATGGTATGGTAGCTGGTGAATCCTCTGCTAATGAATACATTAAGTCTGGCCTACCTACTCTTGACAGACATTACCTTGGTTGGCCTAGAGGTTTACCTAGCTACATCGGAGGTAGATCCAAGATGGGCAAGACAGCATTCATGCTGGCGTGTGCTATCAAGGGTGCTTTGCTAGGTATCCCACAAGGAATCATTTCAATTGAGATGGGCAAGACAAAGCTTGCCTATCGCATAGCTTCCTACTTCTCTGGTGTTAGCTTGAGGGAAGCACTGCAAGGAGATGATGAACAGAAGCGATGGTTCCGATGGGGATTAGAAAAGCTTTCAGAACTACCACTGTTCATCGACGATGCATCTAGGAATATCAATGTTGTTGCTTCTGCTATCAGGCAGATGAAGAGGAAGCATGGTTGTGAGACAGTGTACATTGATTATGTCCAGCTTATAACCGGCTACGGTAGGAGTGGTGACGAGAGGACTAGGCTCGATGCTGTTGCAGATACTGTTCGTCAGGTAGCTAAGGAGGAGAACATAGCAATCGTTGCTCTTGCTCAGTTCAATAGGATGCTAGATGCTAGGACAACTGGTGGCCGTAAGGGTGTGCCTTGTGCTGGAGACTTTAGAGGTAGTGATAAGTTCTTGCATGATGCTGGACTAGCCTTCGGTGTCTACCGTCCCTTCTACTACCAGCCTCCTGTTAAGGTTGGTTGCAGTGATAGATACACAGATGAGGAGCTGAGTTCTATGTTCCAGCCGCTAGAGATTATATCCCTAGCAGCTAGAGAATCAGCAAGGCTTGACCTACCTTTAGTTTTGCAAACAGGATGGGGTAGAATCTACGATGTAGATGAACCTTGTCCAGACTGGTGGTCAGGAACTTGGCCACCGGCTTGGAGTTGACCTTGATTTCTACAAGCAAGCATACCAATACCTCTGATGTCATCTGGCAGAATGCAATCAGCTTCACCAGTTATCGTCGTGATGTTCATGTCAATCTCTTCAGCTATCCTTTGCTCAATGTATTCATCGAGCTTCCTACAGAAGCGAAAGAAGCTAGGGTTAGCTGCTGTTTCATCTTGCAAGTACAGGTCAACGAGGTCCCTGCAAAGCTGGGAGTAGCCAGAGCTTACCTTATCAACTGCCTGTCTTATGCTGTAGGTTGCATCGATAAAGTATTTGCGATGGGAAGGCTTGGCTGGGCATGGTGCTGTGGTTCTATATGTCCAAGCAATCCAAAGGTTGCTACCCCACGGATAGAGCTTCGCCCACTTGTCAAGCTTCCTCCCTATATTGGGGTTTCTAAGGTAGTTTTTTCCTTGCGCCATTTTAATTCCTTGACAGAGTGATACCCACAAACTATTAACCAAAGGTGAACCGGCACACCTACTTGCCGGAAGGAGAAGAAGAATGAAAGCTAAACATAACTGGCCTCAACAGATTGATGGTCGTAACTATAACGCAATTCTACGGGAACTTCGTCGTCCGTTTACGGATGATGAAATATACTGGAGAGCACAACGAGTAACTAAGCGAGGACAAGGTGGTGGTGCTATGATACTAGCATACCTCAATGCTCGTTCAGTGATGGACAGGTTTGATAATGTGGTTGGTCCACACAACTGGCAAACCAAGATCATCGTATCCGGCAACAAGAACCTTGCAGGTATTGGTGTCAGGGTCAACGGCGATTGGGTCTGGAAGTGGGATGGTGCGGGTGACACCGCAGTGGAAGCAGAGAAGGGGGGAATCTCTGATTCCATTAAAAGAGCAGCAGTCCAATGGGGGCTAGGAAGACACTTGTATGAGCTTGGTGATAACTGGGTAGATGTGGTAGAGCATAAGCCCAGCGCACCGAAGTCTCGGCTTGTTCGTATCAACGACAAGAGAAAGGGTGTCGTCGGTTGGGCTGTTGCTCCATCCATTCGAGAGATACAGTTTGACTTACTCAGCATTAACGATCTAGTTCGACACATAGAAGACCCAAGGGATCGAAGCCTTGCTAGGTTTAAGTCTGTCATGAAAGGGTTAGGTACTAAGAGAGATGAGATGCCAGTGCTTTTCAGCGCAGCAACAGCAAAGATTGTTGATGGTAAGTTCACAGCTAAAGGAGCACCTAGCTCTAAGGAAGCATCGTTTAAGCAACTACAGATAGGAGGTCACCGCATTGCTGAATGGTATGAGGACGGCACTCTCTCTGATATGGTAGCAGATTATCAAGCATGGGAGAAAGCTAATGGCCTTTAGAACTCAGTATCCAAACACGGTTGACATCTGTGGCTCTATCACAGATGTTCAAGATTGTGGTCCTACTGCTGGCTCTGGCTCTAAGGTCAGGGCTTGGCTTAGGAACCCAAGTGAAGAGAAGCAATCCTTTGATGTGAATGTACAGTGCTTAGGCTTCGGTAAGAATGCTGATCGGATGATGGAGGCTGGTCCTAACAGAACCATCCATGTCACTGGTCGCATTGGTACGGATGCTGGCCGAACTGTTGTCATAGCTGACCAAGTATTCTTTGTTGATGAAGCACCATTGGAGTTGTCATGAGTATCAAGTGGATGAAAGTAGAGGTAGATGACTTCGGGCATACCATCTATGCTCCCGACCTTGCATTGATGGTCAGAGAGCGTTTGATGGAAGGGTACGGACTCAAGTCCGGATTCGATCCTGCTGCTATAGGGAAGGTACTTGTACGGCAATTGGAGGAAGGACCATCTCCATCTGGTGGGCTTCGTCTGAGTAGCTCCGGCCAATGTATACGACAGCTTGCTTACAACTACCACCACTACAAACCAAACGGTTTCGTTGGTGATGCTAGTTCACCAATTGCTTTTGCAATCGGAGATATAGTAGAGCTTGTTGTTGTAGCTGCTCTGCATGAAGCAGTAGCAGGAACAGACATAGAGATATCATCAACAGATGTAGATCAGGAAACAGTATTCCTTTCTCTACCGCTTGACGATAAGAGGGAGGCTCGCATATCTGGACACCCAGATGGTGTGATGACTGTCCCTATCAAGAGTGTTGGTGCCGATGGTTACGAGGAGATTGAATACCGTAAAGCTATTCTTGAGGTGAAGTCCATGAGTGACTATGCATTCAAGAAGTTTAGAATCAATGGCCTTGGTAAGGACGATCTCTACAACTACCAGACCCAAGCTTACCAACTAGCTAAGACTCAGATGACTGGGGATGATTACTCGCTCAGCTATGTGATTGCTTTCGGTAAGAATGTATCTGCTAAGGATGCTGTTCTTAGAGAGGACGGCTCTTGGTTTAAGACTTGGCCTCTGGTTGGCAAGTGGGTTGGTTGCCATATGGATATCAAGAAAGAGATAGTAGAGAAGTATGAAGCGATCATAAACTCTAACTCTCCAGAAGACTTCGACCGACCATTCGGTCCATCAACTGCAAAGAAAACCCGTGGACAATTAAAGTTTCCCTGTGACTGGTGTGCTCACTGGAAGACTTGTTGGCCTACAGCAGAGGAATCTGCTGTTGCAACGGGATGGTTCCAGCGCACTACTAAACTAAAGGTCATCGTACCAGAATAAGAGAGAGAAGTATGTTAAATAAATGTATCCTTGTAGGAAAAATATGTTCAGAAATAACGGAGAGAGAGGCCGGTAAAGATAAGGTCATGAACTTCAGGTTGAACACATGGTCAACTAGAAACGGTAAGCGTTGGGATGGTTGGCACACCATTCAAATCTGGAACAAGAATGTTCGTGATGATGTCCGTTCATTCCCAGAGGGAACGATGGTCATGTGCGAAGGTTCTTACCAGACAAGAATGGTAGAGAAAGATGGTGTGAAGACTTACTACTCAAACCTTCAAGCCTTCAAGGTAGATAGGTTCGATGCTGATGGTATCTCTGGTGATGCTCCGAAGTCTACTCCACCAAGTGGTGGCGGTCATGGTCCTATCAAATCTGAGGATGAAGACTTTGGTTTCTAATCAGAGACAAGATGAGCAAGAGGATGATACTGTCATCCCTTGCTCCCCCATCCCGTGGGATAGGGCCATCATCAAGTGTGCTCTGAAAGCAGCTAAGCTTGACCATAAGACCAGATTGATATTTAGTCTGACGGGTGAGCCGAAAGGTATCATCTTCATTGACAGTAGGGATATGGTTATGTGGTGGGCAAGTGATGGTAATTACATGGGGTTGCTATAGTGACCCTAGCGAACAGAAGGGTTCGTCTTGTTGTTGATGAGCTAGGTAGCTTTGAAGCAGCAAGGCACCATCTGTTCGTGGCCACTGGATGCAGGGTGTCTCACGATACTATGAAGAGGTGGAGCAAAGGAACACACACACCGTCTGGTGAAGTGAAGAAAGGAATGCCATCTACTAGGTGGCATGTGAACGGCTGGCTATCCAGCTACAACAATATGTTTAAGGACCCAGAACCATTCGATGAGAGTTGGTGGTGGAGGACAAAATGGATAAAGAATTAAATGATGTATGCCCTACCTGTGGCGCAGTCCCTAAGCTTAAGAAGTCTAAGTTTGCTGGACTAGGAGTAAAGCAGCTAGAGCTTCTCAAGCATCTAGCTAAGGGTGACCCAAAGACTATACCTAGAATCTACTCAGAGCTTAATATCTCAGCAGCCACTTGTCGTAACAGAGTCAATGCTCTGATGACAAGAGGTCTAGTAAGAAGGGATCTAGTAGAGGGTACAATTAGAACATATATGTACAGCGTTACTAAAGAAGGTGTCTTAGCTAGTAAGATACGGAGGAGCAGAGAGTCTAAGGATGACTTGGTTGGTCTAGGTAGAAAGCAGAAAGAGGTTATCTCTTACCTGAATCGTGAGGGTACTGTCTCTACCAATGAGATATCGGAGGACCTAGACTATGTGAAAGGAACCATGAACGCTAGGCTGAACAGGCTAGTTGAGAAGAGGCTTGTTGTTAAAGCTAGAGTAGGTGGCCAAGCCACATGTGTCTATCATCTAACTAAGAAGGGATCGATTGTTGCTAGTGAGATCAGACAGCAAAGAATCCGTAGGTTAAGAGGTGAAGGATGATAGGCAGCCCACATTACATTATAGGGTTAGACCTAGGAACCAAGTGTGGCTGGGCTGTGCTTGGTAATGGTGCGCTGAGTGGAGTCAATGAGCGTGTCCAATCTGGTACTTGGAACTTCTCACCCAAGAGGCACGAGGGTGGTGGCATGAGGTATGTTAGGTTTGCTAACGAACTAAGAGAGTTACTCGATGCTTGGTGCTTCGACATA
>VTLG01014593.1_pt1 | contig 38033 bp, 58 predicted proteins | sample 4694571 | NCBI WGS metagenome assembly VTLG01 (sample SAMN12604809, study PRJNA352737) | marine metagenome | biome: ENVO:00000447; feature: ENVO:00000209|ENVO:00000569|ENVO:01000036; material: ENVO:00002151; isolation source: viral sequences binned using virsorter ...
GTAGCAAAAGAGTTAGATTTTTGTTTATCATTTGAGATAGTAGATGGTTGGGAGGATAAACTAATTGTAAGAGGAACAGCAAGAGATAACCCAGCAACATTCCTCAACTCACAAGGAATAGATATAGATATAGATACATTCAATGATGCAGAAGCTTTTTTAGGTTTGTTTGATTGTTTTATTAGTCCTTATTGCCATAATGCTAACTGGTTTTACTATAATGATGCTGTTACATGGCATCCTGAATACAAAGCAGTTCACATGTCTTTTTGCACAAACAATGGTTATGATGGAAGCTATAAATATTCTCCTACATTTCAAGAAAATGGATTTTTTGGCATAAGAAGCAAGAAAAATCTTTTACTGGAAAATGGATGTGGATATACAAGTGCTGGTTGTAAAATAAAAATGGATATAGCATCCATAAACAATGTTGATTTAAAAGTATGCTTTGGTAACGCAACAAATCCTTATACACAGGGAGGATTTAATGCTGGTCAATACCAATATATGGTTCAAAACTTTACAGGAAGTGGGTCAACTAACACAACGCCTTGGACTTGGGAAACATTTAAAACAAGTGGTGTAAAAGAAAGCTGCCCTTACTTATGGCATGACACTAAATATAACACAGGCCCATATTACAATGCTAATTCTAATTTAAGTATGGATGTTGCTAATGTTCAAATTGCAACAGGTGGTGGAGGTGTCGCTAATTATCAAAAGAAAATATGGGAATCGCAACATGAGTTTTTTAGAGCAGTATCAACAGGTAATCAACCAAGAGTTTCTATAAGAAGTTTTGAAATATATGAAGTTAGTCCATCAACTGGAGATGGTGGTGGTTTAGAAATAGAAGTTCCAATATGGGGAACTGAAACAGTAAATACAGCAACATATACATATCAATACTTAGATATACTTGACAGAACAAAAGCTTTACTTGCTTTAACATTTAATGCTGCTGATTTAAGAGACCCAAGCAAAAGAGCTGCTGGTTTTTCAAAAACATTTGAGATACCTGCAAATAACCATAATCAAAAATGGATAGAAACACTTACTGGTGTAGGTTCACAAAGAGATTTAGAAAAGATTAGTTGGCATAAAGCAAGAATAAAAACAAATGGAATTTATGTTTTTGAGGGATGGATGAGGATTGAAGAGTCAACAACAGGTCAAGGAGGCTCTTATAAATGTCATATATTACAAGACCCATCTCATTGGCCAGAGTTGATTAAAAACTTAAAGATATGTGAGCTTAATTTTCCAACTCACGAAAAAAGCTTTGACACAATAACTAATAGTTGGTCTGCAACTGTTGACCAAATACCTTATGTATATCCTGCTATAAGTTATGGAGAATGGTTTCAAGGAGCAAACGCACCTAAGTCTTTAGTTGATTTTCACCCTGCTGTTTATGTAAAAGCAATAGTAGATAGAATATTTTCAGACATTGATTATAATATAGAAAGTAACTTTTTTAACACTGATTTTTTTAAAAAGCTAATTATACCATTTAGCAGTGGAGAGGGTTATGATAATTCAGGAGACCCTCTTGGTGAAGATGGTGCTTTTTCTGTTGAAGCTACACACCCAGAAACACAGGGGTTACCTACAATACCTGCAACAGGATTTAACAGTTTTACATATAGAAGATACCATCCAAACCTACATTATGAGGTTGACCCTGCTGGTATATATTCTCACAATACATCTACAAGTAGTATCAATAATGGTTATGTAGTTCCTTTTACTGGAAGATATGTTGTTCAGTGTGATATGGAAATAAAACAAAGTCAAGGATGGGGTGATGGTGGAATTTGGGTTATGGCATGTCATATAAACGGAGGTATATTAAATAGCACAGGTAATACTGCTTGGAATAACACAAGTTCTGGTTTGTTTAATATGGGGAATGGAACAAACTGGATACCTACAGGAGCTCCTTGGAACGCTGTTGGTTTAAATGGTTATGGAGTAGGTTGGGCTTTTCACTCTTACGCTTCTAATGGTGCTTGGAAAACAGGTAACATGGCTTTTGAAATAGACCTGCAACAAGGAGATAAAGTTCAAATAGGTTTATACGGAAGAAATAATAATAATGTTTCATCAGATTATGGAGATTTTAAAAATGTTAACTTTCTTGTATTTCCACATGTTTCTAATACTGCTGTTCCAGCAACTACTGTTACACTACAGAAAGCTCTACCATGTATAAAACAAAAAGATTTCTTAAAAGGTATAACAAATTTGTTTAATCTACACTGGACTTCAGATGAAGATACTAAAACAGTTTTTGCAGAACCTTATGATGATTTTTATGGCTCAGGTAAAACTATAGATTGGACTGACAAGCTTGACCATGAGTCTTGGAGTGATAAGTTTTTAATTGATGAGCTTGCATCAACAGTTAAGTGGAAATATAAATTTGACAGTGCTGACAGAATTGTAGAGCTTTATAATACAAGTATGGAAACAGAGCTTTGGTCTCTTGAGTTAACTAATGGAGAACTCTACAGAAAGGATGAGAAAGATATGGGTAATACAATTTTTTCTCCAACTTTCCGTATCTACTCTTCAAACACAGGAACAGGGGATAAAACTTGGGGAACAAGTAATGCTTCAGGGCCTATAATACCATGTATGTGGGCTGGTAATCCAATGAATTGGGGTTGGTTTAATGGAACTACAAGGCCACCTGTTTCAACTAAGTTTAATATAAGAATATTAAATTGGGGTGGTATGAGTCCTTGTTCATCATGGCAATTTACAGATAGTAATGGTGTAAATCACACATTTAATGAATATCCATACGCATACACATTCAATCAAACTGGTAATCCAGTTACTGCCTATGAAGATAATTTAGCTTGGTATAATGTAACCTCAGGTCAAGGATTTCAAAGAGGTTTGTTTGAAAGGTATTATGGTCAATTATATGAAAAGATAAGTGGAGGAGCTGCTTTAAGAAAATGTAAAATGTATTTAACACCTAATGATATAGCTTTAGTTGATTTAAGAGATATTATAAAACTTCAAATAGATGGTGTATATACTTATTGGACTATAAATAAAATAAAAGACTATCAACCAGGTCAAGATAAATTAACAGTTGTTGAGTTAATTGAGTGGAAGTATGGTGATGGCTCAAGAAATGTAGTTGGTGGTGATTATAGCAACCTTGCTGGTTCTGCAATACCAGCAGGAGCAGGATATACTCCTCAAAGTGTAAGTTATAATTTTGTTACAAATTTTGCTGGTGATGGTAAAACTGGTAAGCCAGTAACAGGTGTTACTCAAAATGGTATAAAGTTTGTAAACAATATAACTGCAAATATTTTAAATGAAAAAACACCAAAAGACAATAGTAAGGGAGTTTATGATAACAAGTCAACCAACAAGGGAATCTCTTTATCTATGTCTCATAAAACAACTAACAGAACTAAAACAAATTCTATAGCTATAGGTGACAAATTAAAAGCTGCAAACAATCAAATAGTTTTAGGCAGGTCTAATGAATACAATCCTCAAGATATATTCCAGATTGGAACAGGATATGTTGATTCGGAGGGTAATAATGTAAACTTAAATGCTATAAGTGTTTCTCAAACTGGTGAGGTAAGTTTTTACGGAGGTGAAGTAAAAGCTGATTTTACGACTGGTGATTTAACTTTAACAGGAGATGTTTATGTTAGTGTTAGAACTGGTCAGTTCAGAGAAGATGGAACAGAGATTTATGAAAAGAAAAAATTATATTTAAAAAACACACCTGGCTCTTATGGAGATTCAGGTAATAATACAGGATACTAATTATGGCAAGCACTTTATATCAATTTAAAGCAGATTTACAAGGATTAGTTGATTTAGAAAACAAGCTAAAATCAGCTAAAGCAGAACTTGATAAATTATCAAAAGGAACAGATGCTTATAAAGCAAAAGCTGCACAAATAGGGTCATTAGGTAAGCAGTTTCAAGGCTTAAAAGGCTCTATGGGTCAAGCTACTGTTGCTACAAACAAAATGGCTACAGCAGGTAGTAAACTTGCTAATACATTTAAGTCTGCTGCTGTTGCTATTGCCTCTGCGTTTGCAGTTAGAGCTATAGTTGGTGGTGTAAGGGGTGCTATAAAAGCTTTTGCAGATTTTGAATCACAGATGTCTGCTGTTAAAGCAATATCAGGTGCTACAAATGAAGAGTTTGAGAGATTAGAAAACAGTGCAAAGACTCTTGGTGCATCTACTGTTTTTACTGCAAGACAAGTTGCTGAATTACAAGAGGAGTTTGCGAGATTAGGTTTTACAAGTCAAGAGATTAGAAGAGCACAAAAAGCTACTCTTGATTTAGCTGCTGCAACTGGAGAATCATTATCAGGAGCTGCACAAACAGCAGGAACAGTTTTAAGAGCTTTTAATTTAGAGGCAGAACAAACACAGAGGGTTACAGATACCATGGCTCAGTCTTTTACAAACTCAGCTTTAAATCTTGAAAAGTTTAGAGAGTCTATGAAGTTTGTTGCTCCTGTAGCAAGAGCAACAGGATTTACAATAGAAGAAACCTCAGCTTTACTTATGAAACTTGCTGATAATGGTCTTTCTGGTTCTATTGCTGGTAACGCACTTAAAAATATATTTCTTCGTTTAGGTGATGCTAACTCTAAATTATCTAAAAAATTAGGTGGAGTGACACAAGGACTTCCTGGTCTTATTTCTGCTATGAGACAATTAAAAGAAGAATCTTTTGGAGCAACTGAGGCTACTGACCTTTTAGATAAGCGTTCAGCACCTGCGTTTTTGGCTTTAATAGAGAATATTGAGGGTCTTGAAGATTCTGTTACTATATTGCAAGAGGCAGAGGGTGCGACAGCAAGAATGGCTGCTATTAGGCTTGATAACCTTGCTGGAGATATGACATTATTAAAGTCTGCTATGGAGGGTCTTGGTATAGCTTTATCTGAAGAGTTTGACATAGGTATAAGAAACACAATATTTAATTTTACAAGATTTATACAAGATATATCAAAAAGTGAAACAGCTCTTAAAACATTAAGGTTTGTAATAAATGCTTTAGTGTCTGTTCTCGGTGGTCTTGCTGCAAAATTCACTGTGATGGGTGTTTTAGCTTTTGCAAGAAATATAAGGGCTGGAGTTACAGCTATGCGAGCTATGACTGTTGCTACTACTCAAGCTACAGGTGCAACTAACGCTTTAAGAACTGCTTTCGCAAGAACACCTTGGGGTTTTGTAGCACAAGCAGTTACAACTATTGGTGCAGCACTACTTACTATGGGGGAAGAAGCTTCAGAAGCAGAGATGAAACAAAGAAGATTAACGCAAGCTTTAGATGATGATTTAGTTTCTTTATTTAAACATAATACTGCCTCAAAAGAACGAGCAGAACTTGTTAGACAGTTAGCAAACGACTTCCCAGAGTTAACAAGACTTCTTGATTTAGAAAGAATGAGTAATCAAGAGTTGATAGAGTTACAAAAAGTTGGTGCACAGCTTAATTTAACTAATAGAGACCAAGAGAAAAAGGCAGCAGAGGCAACTATAAGAGACCTGCAAGAGCAGATGAAACCTCTTACAGAAATTGCACAAGGATATAGGGATGCAAGAAAAGAGGCCGAACAATATGGTGAATTAGGTTTACAGGGTTGGGATGCCCAATTTGGAGCAGCTCTTAGACAGGCAGAAGCAAATGAAAATGTTTTTAGAAAACAAATAGATGGCCAGAGAAGAATAATTAGAGAAATAACAGAGGGTAATCTAAATATATTAAAAAGTAATGAAACACTAAATGAATTTATTTTAGATGGCGAGTCAACATTAAGGAGACAGCTTGAGCTTGAGTATCTTAAAAGATTAGCTGCTTTTAGAGATATGAGTGATGCTATGCAGGAAAAAACATTAGCTGATGCAAAACTACAGGAAGAAACCTTAGAGGCTATATCTCAATATAATGATTTAATTGCAGAGGGAGCAGATGGAACAACAGCACAAGTTAAAGAAGCACAAGGAAATGCTGAAATCTTTTTTAATACACTATCAGAGCCTGTTCAACAAAGATTTAAAGCAACAAAAGGTAGTATTCAGGATATAAATATTGAGCTGTCTGTATTCAGAAAGTTTGTAAGTAATCTTGAAGCTGCTTTAAGAAAGAGTGGTTCAGGGTTTGATGATTCTGCTTTATCTGGTGTTATATTACAAAAGACAAAAGATAATTTTAAAGAACTACAGAAGATACTTCTTGATGTTACAGAAGATACTCTTGTTAAAAGACAGGAGAAAGCTAAAGCAGAGCTTGAAATAGAAACAAAGAAATACTCTGATGAGCTTAGATTGATGTTAACTAATGAGCAAAATCTTCTTTCTTTACAAGATGAGACAAACGCTGAAATTTTATCAAAAACTATAAAAGCGAACAGACAGAAGTTTGATGTTCTTAAAAACCTATCAACAGAAGAGTATAATCAACTTGTAAGTGGTGAGGTTCGTTTTAGAGAAGATATGATAGTTATGATAGGTCTTATGCTTGAAGAAGAGAGAAATAAAATTGAACAAAATAGAGACCTTATTGTTGAGGTTGATAAGAAGTATCATAGAGAACTACTAAGAGCTCAAATAGAGTATCAAATAGAGTCTGCCAACACTCAAAGAAACTTTATGGATGGTAGAACAAGAATACTATTAAGGGGTGAAAAGAATATTTTCAAAAGAATAAATCAGTTTAGAGAAAACGAAAAGAAAGAAATTGCAGAGCTTGTTGATGCAGCAAAAAAAGAGGGTGATAGAAGAGAAAGTAATGAGTTTGAGTCTTTAACACAAAGACACAATATGCTTGTTGAAATGTTTATGAATGGTGAGATTACAGAAAAAGAATATCTCAAGAGAAGTGAAAAAATGAACGAACAGCATAGTAAAGCAATTTTAAATATAAGAAAGCGAACACAGTCAGAAATTGATAATCTAAACGCTAACGACCAAGAGGGAGAGGTTGCTCGTTTTGAAGAATCAATGCAGGTTGTTCAAGATTATTATTCTCGTGCTTTTGATGCTTTTAGCACATTTATGAATAACAGATTTGAAATGGAAATGTTCCAAATCAATGAGGAAAGAGATATAAAAAGCCAAGCTTTAAGTGATGAGCTTGAAGAAAAACTTGTAGCTTTAGAGGGTAATGAGCAAGCTCAAGAGGATATGAGAAAGTTTTATGACAACCTACAAAGAGTTAATGAGCAAAAAAGAGCAGAAGAACTTAGGGTTATTCAAAAGAAACAGTTTCAAATGCAAAAAGCAAATGATATAATTATGGCAACTATAAATGGTGCTGTGGCAATCACTAAAGTTGCTGGCCAGACAGGTATAGGTGCTATTGCTGCTGCTCCAATAATGAGTGCTCTTGTTGCTGCTCAGATTGCAGCTATTGCATCTCAACAATTTGTTGGTGCTAAGGGTGGTATAGTTCCTGGCTCAGAAGAAAAGTTTGCTGATGGTGGTATGGTTGTAGGGCCAAGTCATGCACAGGGTGGCGTTAAGTTTGCAGTAGGAGGAAGAGTTGCAGAATTAGAGGGTGGAGAGGCTGTTATAAACAAAAGGTCAACAAAGATGTTCAGAGCACAATTATCTGCTATGAATCAAGCTGGTGGTGGTGTTAAATTTGCTGATGGTGGTATTATGCCAGGTGTTAGTAATAAATTAAATGATATTGGCTTTGGCAACATGAGTCTGGTTATGACTGCTCTCGGAGAGCAGGTTATTGGAGGTATAAACAATCAACAGGTAACTGTAACAGAGTCTGACATTACTACTACACAAAACAATGTTAGTATTACAGAATTAACTTCTAACATATTTTAAATAATTTTATTATATTTGCAACATGAAAGCAATTATATTATTATTTTGGAACTACTTTGCAGGCAAAGGAGTTAAGAGAGCAGATGAGTCTTTATATCAAAAAAGAATATCTATCTGTAGAACAAATTCTTGTGGTTCTTACAAGAACAACTTTAATATAGAAAGATGTGGAGACTGTGGTTGTTTCTTGGCAGCAAAAGCAAGAATAGATGAGTGGTATATAGAATGTCCTAAGAAGCTATGGTAATGAAGTTTCATAGCATAAAATACACTTGGAAAGATATACCTGCTGCTACAAAAAAAAGAATAAGAGAAGATTTAAGTATTGTAAACAACGGATTAAAAGATAGGAAAGAAGCTTTGATTCGTTTGTTTGAAGATTTTAATACTTATATGGGTGGCAACTATGGCTCTTCAAGTGTAACATGTGGAAAGTGTGTTACTAATGTAATGAAAACATTTAACAGACAAATAGAAAATTATGGCTAACAAACAACAGGTTGTCTTTGAGTTTAGAGATATATTGTATGACCAGTTAAAGGTTAGGTTTGGAGAAGATTTTCAGTTAAAAGATATTATTTATCATTTAGCAGAAATGGGTCTTATTCCTCCTAAAACTTTAAGAAACTATATGATGATTAAAGATTTTGATAAATTTATAGTTGAAAATAGAGGTCATGTAGGAAATACATTTATAGATGTTTCTATAAAGTATGATATATCAGAAAAACAAGCAAAAAATGTAGTTTACAAACAAAGAGATAAATTTAATGTAAATTCTAACATTAGATTGTATCCTGGTAAATAATCATTTTAGGTTCAACAGACCAATACTTTTTACAGCATATTGTATGTATATGTGAATCTTCTTCATATAGTGCATCCATAACTCCTTTGACTAAATTATCTATATCTGGTCTTTTATCATGAAATTTACCATCTAATTCTTTTTTCTTTTTCTTTGACCAAGAACGAGGCATAGGAATGTAAAAATCAATAAATATTCTTCCATCTATTTTAATATCTTCTTTTTCAAAAAGCCATCTAAGCTCATCTTTATAAGCCCAATACTTTACTACACATGGTCTTTTTTTCCAAGTGTCAGCTCTTGTCATTCTTGGCTTCGGAACTGCCAGAATTTTTAGCTCTTTCTTTTTCATCTCTTGCTCTCATCATTTTATCAATGCCTTGCATAACTGACCTTGCAGCAATATCATCATCTACAATTTTTTTACACTTAGCACATTTTAAATGTTTTTTAGTTCTATACCATTTTCTTTTACAGCAAGATGTTAATGTTATATCATCATCTTTTATGAAGTGTTTATCAAACTCTTCCCTACTAAATTTACCTTTTCTAAAATCTCTTATACTACCCATTATATTTTTCTATTTCAAACTCAAGATGAGCTATTGCTTTTTTTAAGCAATCTACTGGTGTATCATGTTTACGATAAGCTCTTAATATGTATGTTGTAGCAGTTCCAAGGTGATAAGGCAAGTCAAAGTTATCACAAACCTTTCTTGCTTCATAACCATTTTTACCTATATAATATTCAGGAACTCTACTATCTAAACCTAAATCTTCTTTACTCATTTTCATTTTGGGATTTATTTTTGCTGTTGTATCCATGTTTCTCTCATAATCATAATAATATTTACTGTGCTTTGTCATAGTTTGTTATTTTTATTTCTTTATCTAAATCTATTTTATGTGCAAGATAATTTAACTTCTCCATATCTCTTTTCATGCTTTTATATATTTCTTGCTGACTTCTTATTCTTTGTGCAAGACTTACAACATATTCACCAAGCTCATCAAGGTCTGTTGTTATATAATATCCTTTACTATTAGAGCAAAGACCTACTAATAATTGTTCAACTCTTATGTGATGTATTACTTTTCTTAACCTCGGCCCATTTACTTCATAACCAGATTTTGTTAATGCTTCACACATTTTTTTATTAGTAATAGCGTTTGCTTTACCATGTTTGTTTTTTAAACCTTTAACTACAATAGGAACTAATTTGTTTTTCTCATAGTCTGTAAGTTCGTATGTTATCTCTTCAAATAGTGTTATCATAATTTAATTTTACAATTATACAAAAATTTATTTATATTTCCAACTGTTTGTGACTATACTTGTATGGCGTGTTGTCTTTATGTTCTCCAACCTCGTTGTATCTACCATTTTGTAAGTTATACTGAAACGCTGCTTCTCCTATCTCACCTATATGTCTAAATTTTACTTTTTGAACATAAACATGACTAAGCCCTGTTTCAAAGTTTCTATAAACAGTAATACCATTATCAACTTGATTATAAAAGTTTGCACTACCAGCTATATCATATAAGGTAGGAACTTCGTATAATCCATTATCTTTCTTTTGCATCTTACGAGGGTGTGCTACTAAAAATATATGAATGTCATATTTTTGTTTAAAAATAGTAAGTTTTGTTAAAAAGTCATTTATGTATTGTGTTTCACTTTGACCATTAAAAGAAGCGTGTATTTTATTATAAGGGTCAATAATCAATCCTTTTATACCATGTCTTTTAACAAGTCCTGCTGCTGCTGATAATATTGCATCAATAGTAAATATATCTCCATCAGGCCTAATCCAATTAAATGTTTTAGATATAAACCTTTTAGCATATTCTAATTCATTTTTAGTAATCCTTTCAAACTTAGTATCTTTTCTAAATGATTTACCAATAAACTTTTCTGCTAAAACTGAAAAGTGTAGTTGCAAAGGATAATGTTCTGGAGAAAATATCCCAAACTTCCAATCTTTTTGTGATGCTAATTTTACACACATGTGTTCAAGCCAGTTACTTTTACCATGAGTAGGAACACCAGTAATAACTGTAAGCTGTGATGTTGCAAAAGAAAACAATTTATCAAAGTTTTGATGACCTGTAGTTTCACCTCTTTGTAACCCATTATTATATAAATCATCAATATCTAATGTAATACCATCTACACCTATCACCCCCTCTAACGGATAGGCTTTAGAATCCTGGAGAAAACGCTTTAATAGGGATTTACCATCAATTTTTTGTAACACATCATTAGCATCTTTAAAAGTGTCAAAATTAACCCTGTAACAAATGTCTCTACCAATTCTTCTTGACAACTCTTCAGCTAATTTTCTTCCTGGCTCATCATTGTCTGTCGCTATATATACTTTCTTTAAATCATCAGGAAAGTCTTTTAAATACTTTAATTCAAGGTTAGAAGCACCATTAGGAACTGATACACAGTTCTTGTAACCTGCCTCATAAAATGATAATTTATCCATCTCTCCCTCAACAATAATAACCTCCTCACAACCCTTTATATCATCAAGCCCATAAAGTATTCTTTCAGCATCTTTTACAAGTTTAAAGTTTTTATCTCCATCTCTATATTTAATATTTATTAACTCATTATCTTTATAATAATTAAATTGTATTGTATTTCTTTCTCTTTGAACTTGTGGCATATATTCAGAACCCTCAGAAATCTTATTGTCTATTAGTGTTTTTTCTGATATACCTCTTTGTTTAAAAAAATCTAATATACCATCACTATATTTAGATAATTGTGGTTTTACATTTGGTTTTACAAAAACTTCTTCTCTCATAAATTTATTTTTGTTAAGTGAACCTTTCCATCCACAGTTGTGACAATTCCAAACACCCTCATCTATATTTACCGATAAACATGGGTCTGACTTCTTTTTTCTGTCGTGTGAACATTTAGGACATTTAGTTTTAACTTGACCACTACTTTTTTTTATAATTATACCATAATCACTAAATGTCATAGTATCATTCCTTTTAAACTACCATTACTTATACCATCATTACTACATTCATATATATCATTCCAGCACTCTTGATTTAACCAGGTAGTTACATGTTTTCTAAACTTTTTATCAGGAGTTGATTTAACATATAAAGGAACAACCTCAACACATTTCAAACATTCTTCTATTTTTAATTTTATAAATTTATCTTTGGCAGGTTTTTTAGCAACAGGTTTATCATAAGTTTTCCAAAAGATTTCAAACAACCTTTCTTTTTCTTTATTATCTGTTTTATTTAATGTATTATTATGTTTTAACTTTTGTGGTATAGGGTTTTTAACTTTTGTTAAAGAGGTCTTTAATGTTCTTTTGTTACCCTCTGATTGTAAGATAGTTGAGGTTAAATATCCTTTTTTTATTAAGCTATTTATTACTAAAGAAACCCTTGTAGTAGATAAACCAAAGAACTTAGCAAAGTAATTATTGTTAGCGTAACAACCATGCTCATTATCTAAGGAATCTATCTCAACAAGAAAAACTTTTTCTTGTAAAGTAAGTTCTTTTGATTCCCAAACCTCAGCAGGAATCCATATACCTTTAAATTTTCTTTTTTGTTTCATGTTTGTTTTGTTTTAAAAAAAGGAAAAAGGAGGGAATTGTAATTATCCACAAAGTATAACTGCTCAGGTTATTAAAAATTAAATTACTAACCCTCCTTTAACCTATATTATTTAGAATGGCAAATCATCATCCTCACTTGCTGTAACTGTCTTAGAAGATGCCTTATTAGGGTCTGGCTTCCATGTATCAAGCTTTACATAATGTGTAATACCAGTGTCACTTACTTCTTTTCTTCTGTTAATTATTACATTAACCCAACCTTTATCTTCCATAGATTTAAGGTCTGCTACAAAATCATCAACTTTGATGCTTGCTTTTAATTGTGTTCCACCATTATCAAATGTTCTTTCTTTAATAATGATTCCATTTACATACTTTTCTGTTTTCATTTTAAGTAGATTTAATTAAACTTTGTTTTTGTGCTTCTAATTTATTTATCAGGTCTTGAAGCTTTGCGACCTGTATATCCATATCTCCCACCTCTGCTTTTATATAATTATGCCAAAAGGTATCAGATATTAAAGTGTATGTGTCTTGAAATTGTTTATCATATTCAAAGTTACCCTCAAATTGTTTTCCATAATAAACTATTGTTGAATGGTCTCTTCCAATAAGCTTACCAGCACGAGTAGTTGTTATTCCAAGTTCTTTATTTAATATAACACCCACAACATTTCTTGCTACAGCTATATCTCTAAACCTTAAAGGGCTTTTTATGTTTTGTTCTGTAACACCAGTAATCGCCTCTGTTATGCCAAATAATAACTCTAATTTATTATTTAATGTTTCTTGTCTAATAATATCTTCCATAATATATTTTTTTTGCTTTGTGAAATGCTACTCTCAAGTCTTTTTCTGATGCGTTATCTCTTATGTAGTATAAGTATCTTAAAAATCTTTCTTTATTATCTTTAATGTCTATAAATTTAGGGTCATAACCATCTATACAGCGTGTTATAGAAAGCCCAAAAATATCTAAAAAGTATAACTGTAAAGTTTTTGAGTGTATGCTAAAATTGTGTATTCTCTCTCCTATAAGCCCAAGTGCATCAAACTTACCATCTTTAAAATAAAAAACTCTTTTTTCTGACCATAATTTTTTAGGTATTTGTTGAAAAAAATGAATGTATTCATTAACATCAATATACTCTACATCTTTTTTTATTATGAAAGTTTCTCTCATAAATTGTAAAATATTTCTAATCTCCCTAATATCCTCCGTATCTTCCAAATATCTTGTAAAATTGGTCTCTTGGGTCTCTTGGGTTGTCGTTTTCTCTAAGTTCTCTAATAATTTCTTGTGCTTCTCCATAAGTTAATTTTGTGAAATCTAAGTTAGTGTATAAGTATCCTGATGATGATGTGTTACACAATGACTCTATAATACCTATTTGAGTCAAAGTGCACTCATCATCAAGAAAATCATCTATCCAATCATCCTCTCTTGAAGTCATCTGATTCATCTTCAGAAAAACATCCAACCTGATAAAAACCTGCTAATTTTAAGACTGCTCTGGCCATAGCTCTTTTTTCTGCCATGGCAACTGGATATGCGTTTGAGTTATTCATAGGTGCAGCCTCACCAAATGTTTCTATAACTTTATCACCAAGTTTACCTTTGGCTTTAATTATAACACATTTAGTGTCATCAGAGTTATATTTCAACTCATAAACTACATCAATATTATTGGCAGCCTGAATTTTATCTACACCTGCTCTTGTTATTATTGTGTAAAACTTATGTTTAAATACATCTTCTTTTACTAAATTGTTTTGCACAAACAATCTTCTTAATGTTTCTTGTTTAGTTTCTTTTTCCATTTTGTTTTGGTTTTAGTGTTTTAATAATTGTTTTTAAGTTTTGTTTTTGTTTGTAATCTCCAGCAATTTCATACATTTCTCTGGCATACCTATCAGTAAGTGTTTCTTGAGAAAGCTCATAAGCACGCATGTTTGCTAATAGTTTTTTGTTTGCTCCCATATTGTTTTGTTTTAAATTATATACAATGGAAATAAAAAAAAACGAGAAAACCAAATTTATATGCAAAAATATTAAAAAATTCTAATTATTTCCTTTTCTGTGCCAAAAGTTTCCTTACAATTACACATTATATATATATAATTGCGTTATGCCTTGTATTAAGTGTGGTGAAAACAAATATAAATGGGGAGAAGATGGAGCATGTAAATACTCATCTTTAGAAGCTTGTGAGTCTGCAAACTCAGGTTATAATGCAGAAACTTACAATGACTATCCTCAGTCTGCAACTAATAATGCAAAAAGAGCAATAAAATATAAGGAAGAAAACGGAAGTTCTTGTGGAACTAATGTTGGGTGGACTCGTGCTGGCCAGTTAGCAAGAAGAGAAAAACTTTCAAGAGATACTATAGCTCGTATGGCATCATTTAAAAGACACCAACAACATAAAGATGTTCCTTATGATGAGGGTTGTGGTGGTTTAATGTGGGATGCCTGGGGAGGAACAAGTGGTGTAGAGTGGGCTATAAGAAAATTAGACCAGATAGACAAAAAGAACGAAGTTCATTATGACCATAAATATGACTTCACAGAAGAACAAATGATGGAGCTTCATGAAAAAGGTGTTCTTTATGTTACTGAAACAGATGAGGATGGAACTGAAATGACTATAATGTTTACATATAAAGATGGTCAAGTTGAAGAACATTCTAATATAAAAAATAAAATAGATATGAACTGGTATAATATAAAAAATTCATCAGACAACACTTCTGAAGTTGTTATATATGATGAAATAGGTTCTTGGGGTGTTGACTCCAAGACTTTTATTGAAGAAATTAAAAATATCTCAACCAATAATGTTACATTAAGAATCAATTCTCCTGGTGGTTCTGTTATTGATGGCCTTGCTATACATGATGCTATCAAACGCATGCCACAAAAAGTTACTACACGAATTGAGGGTCTTGCTGCATCTATAGCTTCTATAATAGCTTTAGGTGGTGATGAGGTCACAATGAGTGAAAATAGCTTGTTTATGATTCATAATGTTTGGGGAGGTGAAACAGGAGGAGCTGATGATATGAGAAAAGCTGCTGACCTTATGGATAAGATGACAGATAGACTTGTAAATATCTATGTAAGTAAAACTGGGAAATCAGAAGAAGAAATTCGTGCCTGGATGGATGCTGAAACTTGGTTTGATTCAAATGAAGCTCTTGAAGCTGGATTCATCAATTATATTGAAGAGCCTATTGCTTTAGCAGCTAAATTTGATATTGAAAAGCTCAACTATAAGAATAAGTCTCTTGTAGTTGATATGTTTAATTCTAACAAAAAAATTAAAATGGAAAAACAATTTGAAGATTTAAAGAACTATATCTCAGACTTGTTTGCTTCTAAAGCAAATAAAGTTGAGGAGGTAAAAATTCTTGACAATGATGAAGTTGTAGCTAAGATTTCAGAGTTAGAAACAGCAATCGCTGAATCTAATGACTCTATTTCTGAGCTTACTGCTTCTTTAGGCGAGAAAGAAACTAATATAATTGCTTTATCTGATGAAGTAACTAAATTAGAAGAAAAACTTGCTAAGTATGAGGGAACTCCAAGTGAAATCGTTCCTGAAAAAGACCCTAACCCAACTAACGCTGACAAAGTGGTTAACTCTTGGGATGGATTAACTGAATTATTTTAATAACTTAAAAATTTTATAAAATGGCAAATATTATTTCAACTGCGTTAACTTGGAGTCAGGAGGATGCTGCTAAGTATTTCTTGCAGCCACTTTTCATCTCTAACAATGATTTATCGCACTTTGATGTATTGACTAACATTTCTGGTAGTTCAATCGTTTTAGACAAATATTCAGCTCTAAAAGATGTCACTAAAACACTAAATACAAGTGACTGTTTTGAGGCTGATGCTACTCAATCTACTAACTCTAATGTTACTTTAACATTATGTCGTTTAGAGGTTGAGCACGCACAAAAAGCAATCGCTTTATACAACCACATCAAATCTCAATTATTGAGAACTGGTGTTCAAAGAATGGATATGACAGGAACTCTTTTAATGGAAATGGTTTCTGAAATCTTAATGGGAGCTATCAAGAGAGACTTCTCTACTATTTTATGGTGGGGTAAGGCTGCTGGTGGTGTTGGAACTCAAGGTTTATGTGATGGTATCTGGGAAGCTGTTTCTGGAATACCAGCAGGACAACAAGTTACTGAAACTGGTGTTGTTTTAAATGACCTTGCTAACATGATGGCTGCAAGAACTAATGAGTTAGCTGCTGCTGAGTCTGTAATCTTTATGTCAAGAGCTATGGCTGATGCGTATAAGGTTGCTTTACAAGCTGCTGGAACTCATGTTGCTGCTTACGCTGCTTTACAGGATGGTATAGGAGAACTTTACTACAATGGAGTTCAAATTATCGTTAAGCCTGATTGGGATGTAAATATCGCTGCTTATGGTGCTTCTTTATCTACTGGTGCTCCAACTGGTGTTGGTAACACTAAATGTGCTATGCTTGTAGCTAAAGATGCTATCGCTATAGGAACGGATTATGAAATCCAAGATGTTGACATGTGGTATAACAGAGACTGTAAAGAGAACAGATTCAGAATGAGTTATTCATTCGGAGCTGCTCTTAAAGACAGTGGTCTTGTTGTTACTTGTGCTCAATAATAACTGACATGTAAAGGGAGGGGAAACCCTCCCAATACTAATTATTAACTTTAAAAACTAAAAATTATGCCGATTACTCAAGGACATGAAGTTATCTGTTGCGATAGAAACCGAAGAGGTGGTTTAAAGAACATCTGGCTTATAGAGCAAGATGATATTACTGGAGGCCCAAGTGCTGTTACTTTTGGTGCTACACACCTTATCACATCTTTCCCATCAGATGATGCTTATCAATTTGATTTTGACAGAGGAACTGCTGGCTTTAACGCTAACGCAACTCGTGAAAATGGTTCTACTCTTGTAGCTGTAGAATTAGAATTTTATATACCAAAGGTTACTGCTGAGGTTAACGCACAGTTAAGCCAGTTAACAGAATCTTGTGGTGTGTTTGCAATAGTAGAATCTTTTGCTGATGATTGTGACCCTACAGACCCTGAAACTTATTTCTTTGTTTTAGGATTTGACAAGGTATTTAAGGAAGATGCTTATTTAGAGTTTTCTTCTGGAGAGCAATCAACTGGTGTTGGATTACAAGATGCAAATGGAACTTTAATTAAACTTGCTGGTTCACACGCTGAATACCCAAGAGAATTAGATGTTCGTGCTGGTGGTGTTACAATGACTCCTGGTGCAAACTTTACTGATGCTTGGACTATTACTTAATAGTTACTAAATAAATGTTTTAGGGGAGGTGCTTGACATCTCCCCAAAACTTTATTATATTTGCAAAAAAACAATTATGAAATATATTATAGATAAATCTTGGTTTAAGAAAAATGGTAAAGATGTTTTCCAGATTGTAAGAGCTGGAACTACTGCTACTATTGAGATTATGCCAGGTGTAGAGATAAGTGATAAAGTAATGAAAATGCTTTATGACATGGGTAAGCCTTATGTTTCTTTAGCTGGTGAAAAAAAGCCAGCAGCTAAAAAAGTATCTAAAAAGAAAAAAGTAAAAATAGATGAGCCAGAAACAATCAAGGAGGAACTACAGGAAGAATTACCAGAAGCCAGCGAAGAAGAATAAACTACTTGCTTATGGTTTCTCAAAGGACACATCTACAGATGTTCCTACAGAAACTAAAAAGTTAGATAGATTAAAAAACGACTGGATACCTTTTGGGGATGACAACCTTTTTCCTCAACAATTAAGTGAGTTATCAAGAAGTGCTTCTACACATAGAGCAATCTTGAATACTAAAACAACCTTTACTATCGGTGAGGGTTTTCATACTTTAGATGAGCAGCTTGAAGAATACATTTCTGATGTTAATGCTTATGGCGAAACATTAGATGATGTTATTAGAAAAGTTATATCAGACTATTGGACTCATGGAAACGCTTATCTTGAGATAGTAAGAGGTTCTGGCTATGTCAATCTTTATCATCAAGATGCTACAACAGCAAGAGTTGACAAGAATAGAAAGTCTATATTATTTCATCCAGACTGGGCTAATGTAAGAAGAAGTGATGTAAAACCGAAGTCTATTGATATTTACCCAAGTTTCAAACCAAACAGGGGTAAGGTTAGTCGTTCAGTTATACATTTTTCTGATTATGAAAGCTCTTATTATTATTATGGTTTACCTGATTATGTGGCAGCTTTAGACCACATAAAGATAGCAAACCAAATAGGTAAGTATAATCTTACTCGTTTCAAAAATGGTTTTATGCCATCTGCAATTATTGAGTTAGGAGCAGACATGTCTGAAGAAGAGGCACAACTATTTATAGATGAAGCAAGAAGCAAACTTACAGGAGAAAACAACAATTCCAAGATACTCTTTATAGCGAAGAATGGGGATGATTCTGCCTCCAATGTTCAAGTCATCAATGATACATCTGATGGTTCGTTCATGGAATTGCAGACTATAACGAATGATAATATAATCTCAGCTCATAGATGGAATCCAGCTTTGTCTGGAATCCAAGTTGCAGGTTCATTGGGGAATAATCAGCAAATCTTAACGATTTATGATATAGTGATGTCAACAGTGATAAAAGAACCTCAACAAATGATAATAAGAGAGTTGAAGAAAATATTAAAAAGGGAAGCAGGCTATAAGGTATCTGACTTACATATAGTTAATAAGCCACCAGTAACAATGCTGGGAGCTATTAACCCAACAGAATACATCTCAATATCTGAGGGCAGAAAGATATTCCATCTTCCTGAGTTGACCGAAGAAGAGATGTTGATTTTATTACAGGAAAAGAACAAAGTAAAAGATGGCACTGATAACACCAACACAAGTAATTAACACAGCGTTCACCAACAAGAACACTGACCAGTATTTGATTAAACCTGCTTTTATTCAAATTGCAGAGCTTAATCATATACAGCCTAATATAGGTGAGGATTTGTATGAATTGATTTCTAACGAAGTTAATGCAGGAACAGTCTTTACAAATACTATAGCAGGAACTTGTGTAGTCACATCTGGAAGCACAACAATTAACCTTGGAGCAGCAGACTCTTTCATTAAGGTGGGAGATTTTGTTACAGGCACAGAGATTCCGATAAATGCAGACTCTGACTCTAAAGGTTTCTGCAAGGTTGAGACAGTAGATGTTCCTGGAGCAGTTACTTCTTTTACGATTTCTGGAACACCCACAACAACCAACGCTACTGCCTCGGTGACATTCACGAGACCTAATGGTAAGTTACTAAATGAATACATAATTCCTTACTTAGCTTTTTGTGTTAAGTTTGAAGTTATGCCAGATATGACATACAATACTACCTCACAAGGTGTTGTGGAAAATGTTGCAGATTTCACTCTCCCTGTTGGCGAGAAAAAATTAAACTTTTTGAGAAACGAAACATACAAAAAAGCAGAAACATACCTAAGAAGAATGACAGATTTTATTTGTGAAAACGAACCTGTTTATCCAGATTATTGTAATCCTAATTCAGGTGGAGTTTCTAAAAAACTTGGAATAATAATATACTAATATGCCTACAAATTTTCATTCAGATTTACCAAACGACCAGTTGCATAATCCAAAAGATTTTGGAGCAGCACACAAAAATAGCGTTGTTACAAAAAACAACTCTGAGCAGCTATCATGGGTTAAAGCAAATTATGCTTTAAGCTCTACTATAACAGCTACATTAGCTTCAGGTGAAACAATAATGAATTTAGCTACAAGGCTACACGATTCTTCTTTTACTTTATGTCAAAATGATACAACTAAATATGCTGTTTATTTTGACTCAGGTTCTTTAACAAGCACATTTACACCACCAGTGGGATATACTGGTGTTCAGGTAAATATAGTTGGAGATGCGAATATATCTGAAGTTCATACAGCTTTAGCTTCTGCTTTAAATGCTTTAACTGGTATAACTTCATCTGTTAACGCAGGTGGTTTTGTAGATGTTTCAGGCATGCAGTCTGCACCTCACACAACAGATGTCTCTACAGGTTTAGTAATAACAAACACTGAGACACCTACTGGTAATGAGTTTTTACAAACTGATGGTTCTGGTAATATAGAGTGGGGAACTGCACCAGGTGGTGGAGGTTGTTCTAACTCTTGGGGAGCTATAAACACAGAGGGAGGAAGTTTTCCTACAGCTAATGGCTGTGGAGACACTCTTGTTTTGACAGGTGATGGTGGTAGGCATATAGATATTTTTGGGGATAATGCTCTTGACACTGTTAAGTTTAGAGTTCATTCTCAAGTTCAATTTAGAGGTAATGTAGAGCCAGGCTTAGAGCCAACTGCTAAATATGCTTTTAGACAAGATAATAATAAAGACCAAAAGTTTCAACAATTATTAGGTGCTGGTGGAGCTTTAAACGCTGCACAAGTTATAAATGCTGCAAAAGTTTATCCAAATACTGCCTCAGTATTAAAGAGTGTTGTTGGATTTGCTTCTGCACCTACAGGAACAGCAGCTCAACTAACTCTTTATAGATATTCTTTAATTTGTGGAGATGCTGAGGCAGGTGCTTCTATAACACCAAATATTGCAGCACAAAGTGACATTATAAACTTTACAGGAAACAATGTTCCTATGTGTTTTGATATGTCTATAACAACACTTGATTATGGTTCGTATGACCTTTTAGTTCCTGTTTGGGAGTGGACTTCTGAAGAAGCTGGGAGTGGTGCAAGAACCTTTTGGAAAATAACAATGTATTAACAATTAAAAAAATAAATCAATGGCAACAACAATAGTAAACGCTACATTTACATCAACAGTGACAGACAGTATATCTCTTAATGGAAAGACATACGGAAATACTAATGTTGCCACTGTAGGCTCTTGTAATGAGGCGTATGAAAGAATTTTACATATACCTCCTGCTTCAGCATCAACTGAGGGAGAATCAGGAGGAGTTTGTTTTCAAACTATACTAACACTAACTCCTGAACCAGACACAGGTGGGGATGTTACATTTTCAGAGTTTGAATACGCAAGATTCACTAATTTAGACAATGAATATCCTATTTGGATTAAGGTTAATAATGAGGTAGTGTGTAGCACAAATGGTGGTGTAGCAGGGGCTGCTTCTCAAAGCTACACTGTAAAGCTTGATGCTGGTAAATCATATATAATACCAAGTTCACAATACATGGCTACTACAGGAGATATAGACTGCACTGCAATATTAGCTTTAGGTGGTAAAAGAGAAAGTTTATCAATACCTGTTAATATGACTGTTCATGCTGTGGCTCACACTACAGTTTGTGATTTAGAAATGTTTGTTGTAACTAAGTAGTGGCTAAAAAGTTAGTCACTATATTTAGAGGCAACAAAAAAAGAAAGAGGCCTGGAACGCATAGTAAAAATGCAAGTAAAGGTCAGTCTGGTTACAAGAAAAAATATAGAGGGCAAGGTAAATGATTCAAAAAGACTTAACTTTATCGGTTGGAAACATAATCTGGATTATAGGTATTATATTTACAATGGGTATAGCTTACAGTCAAATTGCACAGCTTGATGAGGATATTCTTGTATTAGAAAAAAGACTTGAGAAGAAGATAAAAATAATAAATGAATGTGAGGATAGGATTGTAGAGCTTGAAAAAGAGTTAGCAACTATAAAAGTATGTAAGTGATGGATGAAATTTTAAAACTAATAGATGGTTATGGATTGCCTTTAGTTTTGCTTTTAGGAGCTCTTTATGCTTTATATCGTTTTTTCTTTTTTAGCATACATGAGGTGAAAAATACTTTTTCTAAGCATCATGAAAAAAACGCTTCCAACATGGAAGAGATTAAAAAAAAGATAGATATAATATTAGAGTATATCAGAAAAAAATGAAACTAAAAGTAATAAGATTTAGTAGTCAGCAAGATTCAACATCTGGTATTTTGATGGAAGATACAGATATGGGTCTTAAATTTTTATGTTATACTTTAGAAGATGAAAGAAGAGCTTTAAAGGTTAAGGGGGAAACAAGAGTTCCTGCTGGTATATATAATATAACTTTAAGAAAAGAGGGTGGCTTTAATAATAAATATAGTAAGAGGTTTTCAGGAATACACAAGGGAATGTTATGGGTTCGTGATGTTCCAAACTTTGAGTATATACTTATCCACTGTGGCAACACAGATGAGCATACTTCTGGTTGTTTGCTTGTGGGAGATTCTCAGGAAAACAATATAATAATAAAAGATGGATTTATTGGTAAATCTACAAACGCTTATAAAAGAGTATATCCACCTATTGCAAAAGCTTTAGAAAACGGACAAGATGTAACAATAGAGTATATTGATTTAGATAGCAATTTGTAAATGGCAACTAATAAGGACATAGTAAAAGAAATGGCGTTAATGGAGCAAAGAATGGACTCAATGGATGAGAAGCTTGACAAAATGGATAGTAAACTTGACATGCTTACAGAGAGGCTTCTTGACCCAGATGATGGTGTTTCTGCCAGAGTAAATAAAAACACATCTGCAAGAAAAAATATAGCAAGAGCTCTTTGGGTTCTTTATGGTATTGTTGTAGGTGCTTTAATTAAATTATTTTTAGACTAATATGAAGAAATTTATTTGTAAATTATTGTGTGTAGTTTCTTTAGGAACTATTTGTATAAATGTTTGTGGAACTGACTGTTGTAAAAAATAGTGAGCATCTTAGGAAAAATATTTAGTGGAGGAGCTTCTGATTTAGTAGATAGTGTTGGTAATGCTATTGATAAAATACATACATCAGCAGAAGAAAAAGAGCTTGTAAAACATGAAGTTAACAAAGCTATATTTGATTTTGAATCAAACATGCAGGCTGAGGTAACTAAAAGGTGGGAGGCAGATATGAAATCTGACTCTTGGTTAAGTAAAAATGTTAGACCCTTAACACTCATATTTTTAATTGTATCAACAGTTTTGATGATATTTGTTGATGCTGGTGTTTTAGCTTTTGAAGTAGATTCTGACTGGAAAGACCTTTTGAAAATGGTTTTAATTACTACTGTTGGAGCATACTTTGGAGGTCGTTCATACGAGAAAGTAAAGAAATAACTTGACATATTAAGTTTTTTTTTGTATGTTTGCAAAAACAAGACAAAATGAAACAATATAGACCAAGGTTGTCAAAGAGTGAATACGATATGTTATTGGCTCATAGAAACGATAATAATGTGGGTATAATAGGTGATACACATGAACCTTTTTGCCACAAAGACTATAGAGACTTCTGTTACGAAGTCTTTTCTCGTTTTGGGGTATCACAAATAATACATATTGGTGATGAGGTTGACAACGCAGCCCTGTCATATCATGAGTCACCAGTAGGATTACCAGATGCAGAATCAGAGGCAGAGCAAGCCCAGGCTGCTATGAACAAATGGTATGAAACATTTCCTGATGTAAAGGTTTGTGTGGGAAACCACTCTGCTTTGCCATTTAGAAAGGCTACAACAGCAGGAATACCAAACAGGTTTATGAAAACCTATGAAGAGATTTGGAGTGCTCCAAAGGGCTGGAAATGGGATTTATCATGGGAGATAGATGGTGTTCTTTATGAACATGGTACAGGTAGTAGTGGTATATCAGGAGCAAGAAACAGAGCTATAGCAAACAGGCAATCAACAGTTGTAGGACATTCACATTCTTTTGGTGGTGTAGCCTACATGGCATCTCGTAACGATATTATATTTGGCTTAAATGTAGGTTGTGGTATAGATGTTGACCACATGGCTTTTAGTTATGGTAAGAATTTTCCTAAGAAACCAACTTTAGGGTGTGGTGTGGTGATAAATGGAGGTAAGACAGGGATATTTGTTCCAATGGATTTAGGTAGAAGAAACTTATATAATTTTTAAACACTAAATGTCCTGGGAAAAACGCTTTAAAAAAGTTCTAAAAATTTCCTTGATATTTGAACAAAAATGCGTTAGATTGCAATAGCAATCTCGTTTGTAGTTTGTTTTTGTTTTGTGTTTTATCTACTTCTCAAAGTGAAAAAGGAGGGCGTTCTGCCCTCTTTTTTTTACCCTCAAATGAACGCTAAAATTTCTTTTTGGGGGAAATTTATATTTTACCACTTATTTAGAATCATTCTAAATAACTGAATACCAGAAAATTATATCAAAATTATTTGTTTTTATCATTTTATTTTTGTTTCATTGTAATATGCAAACATTAAAACAAAACAAAATGAAAGTAAAAATTATGCAAAGAAGCGTGTATCATAAATACGCTGAAGTTGAAGTAGAAGTTCCTAATGGTATGGAGTGTAATGATATACACGAGTGGTTAACAAATAATGAGAACTTATATATTGACAAAATAGATGAAGCAATTAGTGAAGCCAATTTTGAGTATGGTTCTGGTGTAAATGATTATACTGGGATGACAGACACTAATGCAGAAAGTGAGTGGAGGTTTGAATATGGAGACAAAACAAATAGATATGGAGGACATCTTTAATATAAAAGAAATACTTTATTTACAAATGATTTTAGGCGATAATATACACGCCTATTATGATGAGTTTAAGAAAGGTAGAGTGGATGATAAAGAATATAAAGAGAATATAGAATTTTTATCAAAACTACAAAATAAAATAAGTGTAACTAAAAACAAATTGAATAATGAACTATGATAACTGGAAATTAAGCAACCCTATTGATGATGGTTTTGGGTATAATATGGTGTCAAAATGTTGTGGAGCAGAAATAGTTGAGGGGGAAACAAGTAATTGTTGTGATGCTAAATTTATAGGAGAAACTGATATTTGTAGTGATTGCAAAGAACACGCTGATATAATAGAAATGATGTGTTCCGAGTGTGGAGAGGAATGTGATGAGATAGAGGATTATGAATATGAAGCAATACAAAGAGAAAATTATCTGGAAGATATGAGAAATGAATATTAACTAAAAAAAAATAACTATGAACAATAGAATGAAACAATTTTTAAAGGATGATTTAAAAAAATTAGAATATCATACACAAGAAATTATAGAAAATATTTATGCAAGAGGACAATATGAAGAATATAAAAAAGATATTGAACAAATAGAGAATATTTTAATTTATTGGAATAATCATATTGACAAGCTTATAATTAAAGAATACTAACTAAAACAATAAAAAAATGAATTTAGAATTAACACACGAACAATTAGAGTATCTTATAAAAATGATTGAAAAAGATATGGAAAAAGAAAACATGGATATGATACACGATTTATATTCAAGATTAGTTGTGATACAAGGCAATAGTAATGAACTTCAAATAAGATAATATGAAAACAATAGAGGAAAAAGTTTTAACTAATGTAATGGAGGATATGGAAAAAGAGGTTGAGGTCTTTGAAAAGGTTTATGATAAAGATGATGATTTTTATTTTGATTATTGTAATATATCTTACACTATATATATAAATAGTATAGCCAGAATTAAAGAGGTGTTATTTAGAATGAGTATAAATAACAAAGAAAGTGCCTAATAAATTTTGATAAGTGAATTATATTTACTTCTTTTATAATATATAAACATAAAACACAACAAAATGATAAAAGAAAACACATTTAGAACAAAAATTAAGGATATAGATTTTTATGGTTGGCAGAAAAACTATAACAATACTGAAATGGAATACCCCCACAACTCAGAAATATGGGGGGAGGGTTATGTAGAATGGGAATTTTATGTAGAGTATAGAAGTTGGGGTGTGAAAACAATAAGTTGCTATGCAACAAAGGTTGAGGTTGACTACAAAGTTTCTTTGTGGCAAGATGAGGGTGATGATATTGTTGAAGAATATACTATTGATACCTCCCTCCCTATTTTAAGTGAATGGGAAATTGAAAATGAAACTGATGATATTGATTTTGGAGATAGTATTACTCCTCACAATATACAAATAGATTTTGACACTAAAACAATAACTATAAACTTTTAATTATGAAAAACACAATTAGACAAAGATTAAAACTAAATGTAGTAAAGTTCGCATATAAGAAAAAGAATGGCGATATGAGGTATGCTACTGGCACAAACAATATTATGCTCTTAAATGAGATGTATGGGCTTAATTTAGACACAAAAGATGTAGATGAACAGCAAAGAAATGGTTTGATTACATATTTTGATATTGAGAAACAAGGGTGGAGGTGTTTTAGAGATGAGTTATTAACTAAAGTATATTAAGAAATGAAAAACAATAAACGAACAACAAAGCAAGTAATAGCAGAACAACAAGCTATCAATAGAAAGTTATGGGCAAAAGAAAATGGTAGATTACATCATATTGATGCTAATAAACTAATAGCAGAGTTTATGGGTCTGAATATAGACAGAGGAGTTCAGTCAGATTACATGCAACATGAACTAAAATATCATACTTCTTGGGATTGGCTTATGCCTGTGATTGATAAGTGTTATCAAGAGTATATGAGTAAGCATATTGCTGAAGCAGTTATGACTTGCGATATAGATGTAGCATACAAAGTAGTAGTAGAATTTATTAACGAATACAATAAAGATGAAATATAATAAACTAATAGCAGAATTTATGGGTTGTACTCACCCTCATAATGATATTACAGATGCTACCTTGTATGAGGTTAGTCATGGTATATTTGAATTAAATGAGTTAAGGTATGATATGTCTTGGGATTGGCTTATTCCAGTTGCTCAAAAACTGGTACATGATTATTCGGTAATGGATGAACAAGATGAGCAAGATTTACAACAAAGTATTTTGAATAACAGAATAGGTGTTGTTTATCAAATAGTGGTAGAATTGATTAAATTATATAATAAAAAAGATTAAATATGAAAATAAAACACAAAACATATATAGATAATAGCAAATTTATGGAATTTGTAGATGAAATGGCTACTCAAATGACAGAAAGAGAATTTAAGGAGCATACTTGGAGTAGTTATAGAATACAAGGTGTTGTTTCTATGAAAGATGAGCCACAACAATTTTATAATGAAAGATATGATGAAATAGAGTCAATGTTAAACGAAATTATGGGAGTTTACACTGATAATGATGAAAAAAAATGATAAATTATGGGAATAGGATTAAAAAGTTTAGAAAGTAAAGAAAATTTACAGAAAAAACTAAAAAAAGCAAGGGAATTATTGGAATTTTGGGTAATTAGCGAATATATGCTCAATAAAGAGAAAAAACACAAAGAATTACTGGAGAAAACAAAAAATTTCCTTTCAAATGAACGCTAAAAACACTTTTAATAACTAAAAAACAAAAATTATGCTATCAAGTATCTGGGGTTGGGTTTTTATAGGGTTTTTCTTTATGCTATATGGTTTATATAGCGAATATGATAGGTAAAAACTCATAATAACACAAAATATTTAAAAATTATGCGACTTTTCCAAGTTTTTGAGGTAAAAAAATAAATTTACTGGTAGTGAATTGAAAAAAGTGCCTTGAAAATTTGGAATTGTGATAAAAGTTTCGTTCTATTACAATATACAAACAAAAAAACAACAAATTATGTGGGAAACAAAATATTTTTACGATTTAGAAAGTGCAAATAAATTTATAAGTATAAATAGCAATAAATATCAAACTCAACTTATATTTATTGATAGTGGGTTTTATGCTTATCATTATGCAGTAGAATATAAAAAACTAAAAAAAATATAAAAAAAATTTGGAATTGTCAAAAACTTTTCGTTCTATTATAATATAAAACAAATTATTAAATTAAAAACAAAAACAAATGAACATTACAAAAGAACAATTTGAGGAATACAAAGAGGTGCAGGAAATGGGTGCATATAATATGTTAGACCCAAGAGCAAGAGACCTAACTACTTTAACAAAACAAGAGTGGGTTACTATTATGAAAAATTATGAGGAGTTAGAAAACAAATTTAATAACTAAAAACAATTAAACAAATGAGCAAATTAGAAAACAACATTACAAGAGAAAAGTATAGTAGTAGAGGTGGAGGAATTGAAATAGACCTAACGCCTTATGGATTTGAGGGGGAGAGAATGAGTGCATACCAGAATTATTTAGGTGGTGGTATGTTGGGTGGAATAGCAAATGACTGCACAATTAAGGACTGGAAACAAAATATGGAGCTGATAGATAAAGCGTTTGAATTAAAGATACTATTTTGTAGGAGAATGGGCTTAGATACAAGTTTTTTAGACAATAACAGACCAGTATCGGCTTATTAGAAAGATTTCATTTGTTGGGTAAGGGGGAAACAGAATTTGGTGCATCATCTAATCGTTTCCCTTTTACTTTTTTTCAAAAAAAATATTTAGTCAAAAAAGTCCTATGGAATTGCCTTTAATAGAGAATGTTTTTTTATGATTTTATCTGGAGGGCAAAATGAACGCTAAAATTTCCTTTAGGGGGTTGACCCAGAAAGTCGCTTATTTAGAATGATTCTAAATAGTATAATTGTTTATAACTTTTTTTAATTTTATTTTGATAATTAAATTTTTTTGTTATTCGTGTGCGTGTTCATATATATATTAAAATATATTTCAACTCATACGAAAATAAAACTATAAAAACAAATTTTTTACTACTTTTTTTGCTTATTTAGAATGATTATAAATTAGCATATTTATAAAAAAAAACATCAAAATAATTTGGAGAATAAAAAAAGTGTCTTAAATTTGCAGTATTAAAACAATTAAATAATAACAATTAAAAACAAAAAACAAATGAAAACAATCAACAAAACACAAAACACAAAAAAAGAAAATAAAAAAGATTATTTAAACTTTATCCTTAATTTAGTTTATATTAGTGGCTTTTTAACATTCTTTACTTATACAATTTACACAGCAGTAACAAACTTATAAAAATAACTAATTAAATAAATAAACAAATGAAAACACAAAACAAAATAAAAAAAGCTTTTGACTATAAAAACACAAAATATTTATTTTATGACCTTTACGAATATATATTATTGAATATAGATGAAAAAGAGTTAGCTATTCAAGATAAAAAAATGTATGTTTTTGAAAACTATTTTACACCTCAAACCACTGGCACAGAATACCAGAAACAAACATATAAAAAAGTATATATTGAAAACATGATAAGCAAAATTATAAAATATATTGGAAATGATAAAATATAACTACTATTTCGCCACAGAAAACAAAAAACAATTAAATAAAATATTAAATTTGTGTATAGATATTTTCGGAGGTTATACCTTATTAAATACTTTTGGAGGGTGGCAAGATGCAAACAATATAAAACATATTGAAAAAGCATATAAACTTATAATATTTACAGACAAAGAAAAAGAGGTTAAACCTTTGGCAAAATATATAAATTACAAATGTAACCAGCAAACCACAATAATAGAAACACAAAATAAAATAAATTTTATCAACTAATTAAAACTATTAAACAAATGGAAACAAATAAATTAAATTTTATGAAAATGTTTTTAACTTTGCAAGATATTGCAACGGACAAAAACGAAACAATAAAACAGAGAGTAAAAAGAAAAGAGAGAATCTTTTTCGCTACTCAAGGAATAATTAAACCTAAAAACTGGGATACCTTACCAGACAAAGAAAAGTTAAACAGAATGAACAAGGCACAAAATAATTTATAATAATAACTTAAATAAATAAACAAATGAAAATAAATGAAATAGAAAATAAACTTATTGAAACATTAGGCAAATATAAATACAAAACAATAAACGAACAATTAAATAAAATATATTATTTTGATATTGAACAAGAAAACAAAGTAAAAAAGATAGAAAAAGTTAAGGACATTTTAAACACTTATACGAAACTATATTTATTTAATATCGGTTTTGGAGGTGGGCAAATGTTAGATAAATATACTACACTTTGTAAAATTGAAATAGTATCATAATAAAAACAATTAAATAAAATTAAAAAGAGGTTATCAAATTGACCTCTTTTTTTTTGTCAAAATTTTATTATTTAGAATAAGACTAAATAAAAATAATACAAGGGTATAAGATAAGCAAAAAAAATACACTATATTACACTAATACAGCCCACCAGAAGCCCATTAGAGACCATTTAAGCTAATATAATTGTAAAAAGATGTAAATATATCTAATTTACCTCTAAAAGCCTTAAATACAGAGGGGTCTGATATTCACACTACTTTTTCTACTTCAAATTATTATGCACTTTGTGTAAGATATTTCCTTGACATGTAAGATATTTTTTTGTATTATTGTAAAATAATTATTATGCACTAAAAATAATGGAAGAGAAAGAGGATATAAAGGCTGAGATTATTGCCAAGGGCACTCAAAATGTGAGAACTAAATTTGAGGGTAAAGCTACTAAGCTGGAAGCTCATAAAAGGACTTCTGAGATAGTTAGATTAGTTTTACAAGGAGTGAGATATACAGATATAGTTGAGTATTGTGAGAAGAATTGGGGAATCCAGAAAAGACAAGCTTCAATTTATTATAAGAGAGCTTTAGAGTATTTTAAAGAGCAGTTTGATGAAGAGAAGCAATATGAGGTTGATAAGCATACAATGATGTTGTATGATTTATACAATAAGGGTTATAGAAGTGGTGATTTGAATATTTGCAGATTACTTTTACAAGATATTGCAAAGATGAAAGGTATTTCTATAGACAGGGTGGATTTAACCAGTGGGGGAGATTCGTTTGTGTTTAATTATACAAAACCTGAAGATGAGAAATAGATATAATAAACCCAAACTCAATAATTTTTCAGTTTGTTTTGACAAGCAAAACAATTTTAGTTTGTTTGTCATAAATAATAACTCTGAAAAACAAACGAGTTTTCAAAAATAATAAAATAATTTAATAATAACAAGAAACTTTTAGAATATTATGCCAGCAGTAGTTAGATTAAAATTTACAGTAATAAGACCAGATGGTCTTGACCGAGAGACAAAGGTCGGTGATGGAGAAGAGAATAACGCAATTATACAAATATCAGGAGACTGGGAAAGTATTAGCAATTTAGCAGTGGGTGATTTTTCACTTGCCGAATGTAGATTGCTTTTAGGTTCTGAAGATGCAGATTACCGAGTATTGAAACGCCTTTGTGAATCTCCAGAATTGGGTAGTGATGATAATACAGTTGTAAAAGAGATTTACTTTTCAGCTTTTGAGGCTTGGATAAAAACATATAAAAATAATAACGCTTTTACTTTTGCTTATGAACAATGATAAAAACATAAAACCAAGAGTTTCGCACTTGTATTTTGCCTACATTTGCTTGGTGGTACTAATACCTTTATTTGCGACTTACTACATACTATTTTTTATTTTGGCACGACCACTTAACTACTTGATTGGCTTGTTTAAGAAATGGAAATCTCGTTCAAGCCAACAATAAAACAACACCAGGCGTGGGAGTATCTCCATGATGAAATGACCTCTGAAATTCTCTTTGGGGGGAGTGCTGGTGGTGGAAAGAGTTACTTTGGTGCAGCCTGGTTGTTGTATTCGTGTTTGAGATACCCAGGCACAAGGTGGCTTATGGGTAGAGCTGTATTGAAAACACTAAAGGAGACAACACTTAACAGTTTCTTTAGTGTGTGTAGTGATTGGAAAGTAAAAAAAGGAGAGACTTATAAGTTTAACGCACAGTCTAATGTGATTGAGTTTACAAATGGAAGTCAAATACTTTTAAAAGACCTCTACCAATATCCAGCCGACCCTAATTTTGACTCTCTGGGGTCTCTTGAGATTTCTGGAGCTTTTATTGATGAGGTTAATCAGTGCACAGAGAAAGCGAAAAATGTTGTGGCTTCCAGGATTCGTTATAAATTATCAGAATTTGGGCTTCGCCCAAAGATACTTATGTCTTGCAACCCTGCAAAAAACTGGGTTTATGATTTTTATAAACAGTGGCGTGATGAGAATTTACCAGAACACCAAAGATTTATTCAAGCTAAACTTACAGATAACCCACATATTTCAGAATATTATGAAGAACAGTTAAGAAAACTTGACCCTGTTTCAAGAGAAAGGTTACTACATGGTAACTGGGAATATGATGAGGGTAAAGATAAGTTGTTTGAATATGAGGCTTTGCTTAATATGTTTAAAAATGATGTGTTAAAAGATGATGAACCATTCCTTTCTTGTGATGTTGCCTTGATGGGTAGTGATAAAATGGTGATAACACGCTGGAAAGGTCTTGTTGTAGAAGAAATAATAACAAAAGACAAGAGTTCTGCTAATAGTATTGAGATTTTAATTAAAGATTTGGCAGAAAGGTATAAAATACCAAGAAAAAATATAATTATTGATTCTGATGGTGTAGGGCAGTATCTTTCTCACTATATGAAAGGAGTTACAGCTTTTATTAACAACTCAAAGCCAATAAAGGGTGAAAACTACAAAAATTTAAAAACACAGTGTTATTATAAGCTTGCAGAGCAGATAAATGCAGGAAATATACTAATTAAAGAGAAAAAAATAGATATTAGGAACAAAATTATAGAAGAATTAGAGGTTGTAAGGAGAAAAAACATAGATGTAGATGGAAAATTAGCTATTTTATCAAAAAAAGAGATAAAACAATCTATAGGTAGGTCTCCTGATTATGCCGATAGTTTAATGATGAGGATGAGGTTTTTATTTGGTAAAACTAATAAGATTTTAGCGTGGGGATAAAATGTTCCAAACATTTACTAAAAAAATGTAAAAAGTTTACTATTATTGCATAATGGATTTTGAAAACGACATTTTTTGTATGAATTTGACTCATCAAGCTATAATAATGTCATATTTAGGCGAAATGCAAGACTTAATGGATAAAATTACTCTTGAAGATGATAATTATGAAGAATTTTTAGTTCTTTTGTCAAGTTTGATAGATATTCATAACGAACAAGGACTTCACGCATACAAAGATATGTTTATAAGACAAAAATGGTTTTTTTCACTACCAAACATGGTTTATTGGGCTTGTTTGGGTTATTTATGTGGAATAGAGACAGAACACTTGAGAGTAGAGAATGTAATTAAGAAAATGTCTAAGATTTTAATTAAGACAATCAAAAAACTTGAGAAAATGGCTTTAATAAGCCCTGGATTTGATAATGATGAAACAATATTAAACTAATGGAAACAGTAAAGATTGGAGAAAAAGAGGTAGAGATACCAAATAGCTGGTTAGAAGTTACTTTTGATGAGTTTATAAGGTTTACAAAGCTTGTAAATAGTCAAAAAACAGAAGAAGAGCTAATGAAAGAGTATATAGATGATGAGGATGAGATAATGGCGTTAAAATTAAGTATAGATAATATAAATTTTAACACTAAAGTTGCATCTTTTTGGTCTGGTTTATCTGAAGAAGAGATAAGCCTTTGTTCTTTAGAAGAGGTTGAGGCTATAATTAAAGCTATTGACTTTTTAAATGAACAATATACGCCTATAGCCCTTGATAAATTTAAGTTTGAGGGTGAAACATATATTCTACCTAAAGCAGGGATGAGAGAAGAGAATTTTGGAACATATATAGAGGCAGAGCAGGTAGAGTTGAATAATAAAAGAATAGAAAGTGGTAATTTAGATTTTTTACCAAGACAAATTGCTATCCTATGTAAAAAAGAGGGTGAAAAAGCAGGTCTTATTAAAGAGGAGGTAATACAGGTGCGAGAAAAGTTGTTTAGACAACTTGATATGGCAACAGTTTGGGATGTCGCTTTTTTTTTGCACAGTCAAGAAAAGACATTGATGAAGCTTTTCCTAACCTCACCTCAGATGGTGGAGACTCTAAAGCAACTATCGCAGCAAAAAACACAATCTCAGGCTACGGATGGTTAAATAGTCTTTATGATGTTGCAAAGGAGGGTCTGTTTACACTGCCAGACCATAATCCTGTCAACAGTGTTTTATTGACTGACTTGTATGAGGTTTTGACATATTTATCTTGGAAGAACGCTTGTTCTGAGTATGAAAAAACTTATACGGAGTTGAATAAAAAAGGAATGAAGTAATGAGTGGGAAAAGATGTCCTAATTGTGGAGCTAAGTTAACTGGATGTAGTTGTCAACACAAAACAGCATCTGATGGTTCAAAAGTTCACATTTGGTGTCTTGAACAATATGAAAATAAATTAAAAAATAATAAAAATGCCAGCAAGCTTAAACATACAAATATTAGTAAATAGAATTATATCTTGTGCAAACTGTGTTTTCGCAACAACAATGTTTGGTAAACCTGAACATATAAATTTTGACCACGATATAGTTTATTATATACCTCCTCCAAATGCTTGTTATCCTGATAAATCTATGTGTTTACCTGATGCAGAGGATGCAGAGGATGGTTCTGTTTGTGACTCTTCCAGTCCATTATGGAATCCAGAATTAAATTGTTGTGCATATCCTAAATATGGAAATGAACCTTATGAAATAAGAGATTTACTAAACATAGATTATCCAACATCTTTAGTTACCAGTGTTGAAAATGGTATGCAAGAATATAGATTTGGATTGACTGCTGCTCGTTTAATAGATGAAGCTTTTGACAATGATAGTGATTTAAAAAAGTTTAAAGACCTTGAGGAGAAGATGTGGAAGATATTACAGTGTATGAATACTTGTGATGCTGTAGTTCAAGATGGAGTAGTTGTAACAAGAGACAAAGGAACATTTAACGATAAACTAATAACAGTAAACTTTAATTTTGAAATTGGAATTTACGGAACTTGTCTTGAGCCTGCATGTTAATACAAAGAGTCATATCAAAACTAATCGGTCAACCAGCTAAGAACGCTGTTGGTTTAATGAGGATGCAGTTTAACAACCCAAGAGGTGGTAATGCTGATAAACATGACACTTTTGGAACATCTAAAGAAAGTATAGAAGCTTCAACACCTGTTATGACTGCAAGCACATTAACTTGGGATTTTAAGGCAGCAGACAGTGCTATAAGGCTTAATACTGGTGGCTCTAACAAAATGGGTATTCCACCTACAGATGTTCCTTATGGAGATTTTAGAGCTCCAGGAGGTAAAAGTGCTTATATTTCAGCTTTAAAAAGATGGGTTAAAAAGAAGTATGGATTAAGTGGAGAAGCAGGAAGAAGAGTTGCTTTTGCTATAGCTCAAGCTGCTTCAAATCGTGGTAGAACTGTAAAACATCCTGGTTGGTTTGATGAGATTGAAGAAAAAGTGTTTAGACAAATAATGGCAGATATACAAGCCTTGTTGATGGTTGAAATAAACACAGAAATAAACAATATGTTAAAAGGAAATAAATAATGGGTTTTATAATAAATAAACAACCACATGGTAGGCATGTAACAACACAAAGGCCAATAGTGGTTTCTGCAAGAGTTGTAAGTTCTGCTACAGCAGCTTATGTTCATTTTAGATGCAAACTTTTTATAGATTCAGATGATAATAATAACTGGATTGATACAGGGGTTGAGTTTAATGCTTACTCAAATAGTTCTAATGGTGTATATGAGGCTAATGTTGCTGAATATTGTAGGCAATACATAACAGAAGATAAGCAGTGGTTTTTAGATAATTTTTGTAATAATAATGCACACATGTATAGAAGAAGATTCTATGTGCAGTTTAATCCTGTTTTCTTAACTACAGCAAATACTCTTGAGATTGATTACGACCAACCAAAAAACACTAATACTTTTTACGCATATCCTTTAAACACAACTACTACAGATGTATTATCAACAAATGATGATTATGTAAGAATTGATTTTTTTGTTAATAATGGAAATAATGGTTCTGGACTAACATGGCCATCATCTGCTTATAATTTACCACAAACAAATAGGCCAGATGGATTATGTGTTAATGTTGACCAAGGGTTTCACTGGTATAACTTTCCAATTTTAAATCAACCTGTTAAAACAAGGATAGGTAGAACTAAAGTGATAGCTCTTAAAGATGATACTGTAATAGGAACTTTTATTGTATATAATTATGATTTTCAAAGTCATCATGGAACTATTCCTATTCATCAACATCCTTATATGTTAGAGTTTTGGTATGCTTTACAAAATAGTGGTAATCCAACAGGTGTTTTATATGATGCTTCAGGTAACTTAATGGCAGATGAAATAATTTTACAAAATGATTTAGTAGATATAACAACACTTGCTTTTGTAAGAGGATTGCCACATATTAGATATAGATTATGTAATACTGCTGATTGTGGTGGCAAAAACACTGAAACTTTTATTTTTAGAAACATGAGGGGTGCTTTTGATAGTTTTATGGCTACTGGAACAAAAAAGAAATCAGTAGAGGTTAGGGGAACAACATTTGACAGGCATACACAATTTAACAGAAATGTTAGTGATAAATTTGATGTTTTAAGAGGTCAACACTCAACAACAAATCTTTGGATTGACAGAAATGATACTTTTTCTGTTTTTTCTCAACCAGTAACAACAAAAGAAGCAATATGGCTTGAAGAGCTTGTTTCATCACCTCAAGTCTGGGTTGTCAGAGATATTGCTAAGTATGGTATTACCAATCCAGTTCAGCAATCAGGATTACAAGCAATAATTATAGATAAATCATCATTTAATATATATTCAACAGAAGATAATGTTCATTATTTAGAGTTTAAATATGCTTTATCTGAGAATGTTCAAACAATGAAAATGTAATGGCAGATTCACCAGTAGTAAAAGATGTTATATTAGAAGTTGGAAAGATTGAGGATGGAAACCTTACAACATCAGTTCCAGTAATAACTGGATATGAAGTTTATGAGTGGCCAGGTGATTCTGGAAATTCTTGTAGGGAGTGTGAAACAGTTCCAGAAGTAAGGAACTCTATGACAAGATTTAGGGATGAAGATTTCCCTGTCAAAGGTTATAGAATGAAAATAGAAAAGTTTGAAAGTATAGGGCAACCAAGTAATACTTACTTAACTAATCCTGGTAATTGGGCTGATGCAACTATGGGTATGGGTGGTTATCCTGCTATGATACAATTATCTAATGCTTCTGTTTATGATGACTTGTATATACTGACAATGAAACAAGCAGATGGAAGCCCTGCCAGTTTTAATGGGATACATTATAGTTTGTGGGATGCTTCAGAAACAGGTTATGCAGTAGAGAATCATGTTGATGAAAATAGAGAAGATACTGAACAGGGTAGAATATTATATTTACAACCAAAATTATCAGGTTCTCCTATGTATCTTCCACAAGATGGTGTAGCAAAAGAGTTAGATTTTTGTTTATCATTTGAGATAGTAGATGGTTGGGAGGATAAACTAATTGTAAGAGGAACAGCAAGAGATAACCCAGCAACATTCCTTAACTCACAAGGAGTAGATATTGATATAGAAACATTCAATGATGCAGAAGCTTTTTTAGGCTTGTTTGATTGTTTTATTACTCCTTATTGCCATAATGCTAACTGGTTTTACTATAATGATGCTGTTACATGGCATCCTGAATACAAAGCAGTTCACATGTCTTTTAGCACAAACAATGGTTATGATGGAAGTTATAAATATTCCCCTACATTTCAAGAAAATGGATTTTTTGGCATAAGAAGTAAGAAAAATCTTTTACTGGAAAATGGATGTGGATATACAAGTGCTGGTTGTAAAATAAAAATGGATATAGCATCCATAAACAATGTTGATTTAAAAGTATGCTTTGGTAACGCAACAAATCCTTATA
>VTLG01016321.1_pt1 | contig 38027 bp, 68 predicted proteins | sample 4694571 | NCBI WGS metagenome assembly VTLG01 (sample SAMN12604809, study PRJNA352737) | marine metagenome | biome: ENVO:00000447; feature: ENVO:00000209|ENVO:00000569|ENVO:01000036; material: ENVO:00002151; isolation source: viral sequences binned using virsorter ...
CAACTATTATGTACCAATCTGGAAATACATACGAAATGAAAACAGATTTAGAAATGCAAATGGCTAGTGCTTGGACTAATGATGGAAGAGCAGAGCAAGTTACTGGAACAATACAAAAGAAAGTAGCTAAAGAAGAAAAAAAAGCTGAATCTAAAGTAAAAAAAGTAGTAAAAAAAATATTAGGTAAGAAAAAGAAATAAAGGTTTTTAAATGTCAGGAATAAAAATTGTAACTGATTGGACAGCTTCAGCAGTAGCAACTTCTGACCAAAAATCTTTTATGCGTGTAGATTTTAGTGATGACGATAGTTTAATTGCAGAACTTATAAAAGCATCACAAAATGTTATACAAACTTATCTTAATAGAGCAATTACTACACAAACTTTAGAATTATATTTGGATAGATTACCATTTTATAATGATATGAATTATCCAGAAGGTGTATTTACTGCACCTGATATAGAATACAATACAAACTTTATTGTATTACCAAGACCACCAGTAGCTTCTGTAACACATGTAAAATACTTTGATGATTCAGATACAGAATACACTTATGCTTCATCAAACTATTATGTAGATACAATTAGCGAACAAGCTAGAATTGTTTTAAGAACTGGTAAAAGTTGGCCAACAGTAACAGAAACTAGAAATGCAAATGCTTATGTAGTTAAATATGTTGCTGGTTATGGTGGTGCTAGTGATGTACCTGAACCAATAGTACAAGCTATAAAATTATTAACAGCACACCTTTATGAAAATAGAGAAGCAGTAACAAGTTTGGGTGTTAATGCAATACCATATACAATAGGTGCTATGCTACAACCTTATAGAATATTGAGAACACAAGCAATATTAGGAGGTTAGAATGCCAGGTGTATCAAGAGTAGGTTCTTTAAGAAATAAAATTACAATACAGAATACAGATTTAACAACAGATAATCATGGTGGTTTTACAACTGGTAGAAGTACACATGTTACTGCTTTTGCAAAAATAACACCTAAAGCTGGTAGAGAAATATTTAACGAAAGTACAGGTGAAAAAGTACAAAACCCACAAACATTTGAATTTTTAATTAGATATAGAAGTGGAATTACAACAACTATGAGAATACTTTTTGGTTCAAGAACTTTTAATATTGTAAAAATAAATGATGAAAATGATTACAATAATTTTATTACAATAACAGCAATAGAAAATGTAGGTACATAATGCAAATATCAATACAAGTTAAAGGTTTTAAAAAAGTTATGGCTTCACTTAAAAATTTAGAACAAGATTTACAAAAACCATTCAGAGAGGTCATTGTAGGTGGAGCACAACTTATAAGAGGCGAAGCAATTAAATCAATACAAAGTGGACCAAAATCTGGTAGAGTTTATGAAAAATACAATCCAAGAAGAACGCATAAAGCATCTGCACCTGGTCAGGCACCAGCAAGTGACACTGGTAATCTTGTTAGAAATATTGTTGTTAAACAGGAAAATCCAGATTTAGTAAAAGTAGAAAGTAATGCAACTTATTCATCTTTCTTGGAGTTTGGCACATCTAAAATGTTAGCTAGACCTTTTCTATTCCCAGCTACAGAAAGAAGTAGAAAAAAAATTGCACAAGCAGTTTTTAATAGAGTTGTAAAAGAAATTAAAAGGTTAGCAAAATGAGTGATCATAGTTTAGGATTGCAAAAAACAATATTTGATGCTTTAGATGGTGATAGTACATTACAATCTTTAGTAACAGATGTATTTGATTTTGTACCAGAAAACACAGCTTTTCCCTATGTAAAGGTAGGTGAAGAAACATCAGTAGATAATGGTACAAAAACATTACAAGGAAATGAACATACTCTTGTAATTCATACTTTTTCAAGATATAGAGGAAGTAAGGAAACAAAAGAGATTATGAGTAGAATTTATGCTTTATTGCATGAATCAAGTTTAACAGTTTCTGGAGCAAGTCTTGTTAATTTAAGATTTGAGTTTTCAGATATTATTAAAGAAAACGATGGATTAACTACTCATGGCCTTCAAAGATTTAGGGCTATGATTTTTGATTCATAAAAATTTAAAGGAGGAAAATTAAAATGGCTGCAGGAAAAGGTAGTAGTTTTTTATTAAAAGATAATAGCACAGGTACACCAGCAACAATAGGTGGATTAAGAAGTACATCTATGACAATAAATGGTGAAGCAGTAGATATAACAAGTAAAGATTCAAATGCTTTTATTTCAAGTGGAAATGATAAAGCTAGAGATTTATTACAAGGTGGTGGAGTTAGAAGTATGACAATATCAGCTAGTGGAGTATTTACAGATTCATCAACAGAAAATATTTTAAGAGGTTTTGCATTTGATGGTGCAATACAAAGTTATGATTTGATATTTTCAGATGGTTCAAAGATTTCAGGTGCTTTTTTAATAACGAGTTATGAAAGAGCAGGTGAATTTAATGGTGAGGAAACTTATTCTGTCACTTTAGAATCATCTAATACAATAACATATACGAATGCGTAATTATGGAAATAAAGTGGACTAATGGTTGGGAAGTGATTAATTTTACAATCAATGACAATCAATATCATGGTTTTATAAAAGTAACCAAAAAAGGTGAAATAACTATAGAATGTACAAAAGATGTTGATTGTCGCCCACTTGATAAAATTTTAGTCAATTCATATCAAAATCTCATAGTGCAAAAAATTACAATAACAGCGAGTAGAGCAGAAATTACTTGTATTCAAGATAATGCAGGTGAACTTAAAAAAGCAATACAAACAAAGAAAAAACTAAAAAAAGCACTAGGAGATGAAAATGACAATAGCAAACAAGTACAAGGGTGAAATCAAACAAAGACTTGGTGATAAAGAAAGAGTCTTTAGATTAACCTTTGATTCAATAGTAAATATTGAAAGTAGAACTGGTAAATCAATCATGGATATTACCAATGAGATTGCATTAAATAAGTACTCAATGAAAGATATTGTTGTAGTATTACATGAAGGACTTATTTCTTCAGGTATCAAACTTACACAGCCAGCAGTAGGTGATATGATAATGCAAACAGGATTAGTAAAATCATCATTGATTGCCGCTAATATTTTGACAACAATATTTACTGGTGAAAGTGAAGATGAAGATTCCCCTTTAGAACAGGGGGAGAACGAACAACAAGATACCCAATCCAAAAATACCTAGAAATAGGCACTGGAGCATTAGGTTTCTCCCCTGATATATTTTGGGCATTATCACCTAGAGAATTTTTATCTGCACTAAAAGGATTTAATTTGACTAGAGGTGGAAAGGATAATACACCTGTAACTAGAGATGAAATGCAAAATTTAATGAGGAGATTTCCTGACTAATGGCTACAAATATAAATACAATACGAGTTACACTAGAGGCAAATGCCAAAGGTTTAAGACAGCAGGTTGATTCTAGTAAAAAGAAACTCCAACAATTTAAAAAAACTACTGGTAGTGTTTCACAAGGACAAAAGAAGTTTCAAGAAAATTTACGAAACACAGCAGGTGCTATAGCGGCAGTACAGGGACCACTAGGACCAGTAGCAGGTAGAATATCATCTATTGGTGCAATCATAGGTAGAGTCAATCCATTAACATTAGGTTTACTTGGAGCATTTACACTAGCAGGAGTTGCATTAGGAAAGTTTGTATCTGCTGGAGCAAATGCAGAAAAACAAGCACTTAAATTAGAAGCTATCATAAAAGCAACTGGTGGTTCAGCTCAACAAACAGCAGTTGATATTGAAAATTTAGCACAATCAATTGGTATAAATACTTTAGCAAGTGTACAGGGTGCAAGAGATGCAGCAGGTGTTTTACTTACATTTAAATCAATATCAGGTGAAACATTTGGTGAAGTATTAAAATTATCACAAGATTTAGCGGCAGTAGGTTTTGGAAGTATAAATACAGCGGCACTTCAACTTGGTAAAGCATTAGAAGAACCTGAAATAGGTTTATCAGCTTTGCGTAGAGTTGGAGTATCATTTACTGAACAGCAAAAAGAACAAATAAAAGTTTTATCATTAACTGGAAGACAACAAGAAGCACAAGCACTTATTATAAAAGCATTGAAAGAACAAGTAGGTGGAGCTGGTGAGGGAGCGGCAGGTGGATTAAGTGGTGCTTTTGATACATTAGGTGAAAGAATAACTTTATTTTTTGAAAAAAGTGCTGCAGGTCAAAAGATTGTACAAAGTCTTACAAATGTCATAAATGGACTTTCAAATATATTAGGTAAATTTATTCCTGAACCATTAGAACTTTCTGACAATTTAAGAGTACTTAATAATAATTTCAAAGAAACAGATGAACAAATTTTAAAAAATATACAAAGAATTAATGAATTAACAATAAAAGAAGATAATTTAAGGAAAACTAAAGAAAAAAGAAAAGTACAAAAAGAAATAAGAGAATTAGAGGAAGCTACAGCAAAACTACAATCAGAAAATTTAGCAAGACAACAAAAGATAGATCTTCTTAATAAAGAAAAAGAAGTCATAAATAAAGCAAGTGATATTGCTGATAAAAGTATTCAAAAAATTATAAGAGCAACAGAAAGAGAAACAGAACTTGCAAATGCAAGAGGTGCTCAAAATAAATTTTTACAATTAAGAAATAAACTTGAAGATTCTTTAAGAAGTAAATTAGGTGAAAGTGCAGAGGCAACAGAAGCCATAAATGAGCAATTAGAAAGAAATAAAAATCTTTTATTAGAAACAGCTTTAGCTGAACATGAAAGACAATTAGCAATTGAAAACACAAGATCACTAGAAGAAAAAACTCTTAAAACAAGAACAAAGAGAGCTGATACTATATCACTTTTAAGTGCAAGAGATGCAAAATCACAAGCAATGTTAAATGAAATATTTAAAGAAAGAGATAGACTTCTTGCTTTGTTTAAAGATGAACCTGATAGATTAAAGAGAGTAAATGAGGAATTATTAAAACAAATACCATTAATAACAGAACAAACAGAAGCTTTTTTTAATCAAACAGAAAGATTAAAAGACATAAATGAAATTGCTGAAGGTATAGGTACTTCATTTGAAAGTGCTGGTAAAAAGATTACTGATGCTTTTATAGAGGGTAAAACAGCTAGTTTAGATTTTAAAGAAATATTAAGAGCATTATTAATAGATATACAAAAAACGATTATACAAGTAATAATATTAGATCAGGTAAAAGCACAAGTAACTTCAATTGCAAAAGGTTTTTTACCATCATTATTTGGTGGTGGAACAAAAGCAACTGGTGGTGCTGTTCAGGCAGATAAACCAACACTTGTTGGTGAAAGGGGTCCTGAATTATTCGTACCTAGAACAGCAGGAAGTATTGTTCCAAGTAGCTTAACTCCTGGAGCAATGTCAGGTGGAGGATCAGGTGTTGTAATAAATCAAAACTTAAATTTTGCTTTAGGTGTTACATCTACTGTCAGAACAGAGATAGCAAACTTGTTACCTACTATACAACAATCAACTATATCAGCAGTTGCTGATGCTAAATTAAGAGGTGGAAAATTTGCAAAGGCATTTGGAGGATAATTATGGCAGTATTTACACCATCATACCCATTAACATTCCCTACTGTTTCAGGAATACAAACACAAAGATTTAGTTTGGTAAGGACTGTTGCTGTATCTAGCTCACCATTTACAGGTCAAGATCAAGTATTTCAACATGAGGGTGAGTTTTGGACAACACAAATAAAATTTCCACCAATGTTAAAAGATAAAGCGGCAGTTGTAATTGCTTTTCTTTTACAATTAAGAGGTAGAAGAGGAACATTTAAACTAGGTGATCAGGATAGAAAAACAATTCAGGGTGTTGCTACCGGCACAATAAGAGTAAATGGTGCTAGTCAAACTGGTAATCAAGTTGCTTTAGATGGTTTTGCTAATAGTACAAACAATGTTTTTAAAGCTGGTGATTACATACAGATAGGTTCATTTTTATATATGGTTACAGAAGATGTAAATAGTAATAGTTCAGGTGAAGCCAATGTCAAAATTGAGCCATCTTTACGACAAGGAATAGAAACAATTGCTGATGATGCAACGGTCACATATTCAAATACAACAACTTTATTTAGATTAGACTCAAATGAAACAGGTTGGGACACAGATCAAGTAAGTAAATATGGCATAAGTTTGTCAGCAACAGAGGCTCTGTAATGCCAAGAGGAATAAGAAAAATTATTGTTAAATTAAGAATGTTGTATTGTGATATAAGGGGTCATCATGGAAAAAAATGGAATTATGAACCTGGAGATCATTATATGGGGAGAAAGAAGAAGAAATGAAAAGATTAAATTTATCAGATAACACAGGTATTCAGCTCCCTGCCAGAAACTTAATCACAATCATTGGGGCATGTTTGATTGGCGCATGGTTTGGTTTTGGAGTTATAGAAAGGATAAATGTTTTAGAAACACAAAATCAGTTAAATTCAAAAGACATAGAAATGAATACAGAGTTTAGAATTAAATGGCCATTGGGGGAACTAGGTAGTCTTCCTGCTGATTCAGAACAATTTTTGTTAATAGAAGATTTAGTAAAAGATGTAGAAAAAATACAGGAACAAATGGAGTCAATGATGCACAACAAAGTAAATATTCAAAGATTACAAAAAGATGTAGATAAAATTATTGATCAATTAGAGATTGTAAAAGATAAAGTAAGAGCAAATGGAGGAAACAAATGACAGAGATTGTAGTAGCTTTAATTTTAACATTAAATGGCTCTATTATAGAGCATGTATATAAACCAAAAATGAGTGATTGTCTTAAGTCCAAAAGGATAGCAGAAAGAGAAGTAAACCCAAATAGAGTTGTTTTTAGTTGTAAAAAGATAAATGCTAAAACAGAAATATATATGGGTCAAAAGAAAATACTAAAAATATTGGAGAACTAATGTCTAGAAGTATTACAACTGCATTTAATAATGCAATTACAAGTCAAGTTGTAAGACCACTTCTTGCAGTAGAATTAGAATTTAGTACAGGTACATTAAGATTTTGGAATGGTTATGGTGATTTAACTATGACAGCAGGTGGTTCTTCAAATACATTTACAGGTTTAGGTGATTTGATGGGTGTAAGTGCTGTATCAGAAAGCGATCAAGTAGAAGCTATAGGTGCATCTTTAAGTTTGACAGGAATAAAATCTTCTTTGATTTCTTCTGCACTTTCAGCAAATTATACAAATAGAAATGCAAGTATTTTTTTAGGTTTATTTGATACTAACAAATCAGTAATAGCAGATGTTTATACTTTGTTTAAAGGTAAAATGGACATAATGAAAATAGATGAGGGAGCAGAATCAGCAACAATTGTACTTAATTTAGAAAACAGATTGATAGCTTTAGATAGACCAAAAGAAAGAAGATATACACATGAGGATCAGCAATTAAGTTTTAGTGGTGATTTAGGTTTTGAGTTTGTACCTGATTTACAAGATAAAGAAATAATTTGGGGTAAAAAGACTTCATAATGAGAGTAGATAATTGGGATACTAAATTATCAAACTACATTATAGAACAACAAAAAATAAAATTTAAAAGGGGAAAATCTGATTGTGTAAATTTCGTTATAGGAGCAATAGAAGTAGTAACAGGTAAAAAGGTTTTTGATATGGAATACAAAACTATAAAAGAAGCAAAAGAGATATTGAAAGAGTTTAACAAAAAAGATTTATTAGATATTGCTAGAGATATTGCAAAAGAAAATAACTTTAAAGAAATAAATACATCTTTTGCTAGAAGAGGAGATGTGGTATTTCTTGAAACTGATGAAGAATTAGGAGGAACAATGGGCATCTGCTCGGGTGAATGGTCAATATTCAAAGCTAAAATAGGTCAAGAAAAAAGACTTACAAACACTTGTAATTATGCCTGGAGAATAGAATAATGGGAAGTAAAACAGTCAAAACAGCATTAGTAGTAGGAGCAATAGCAGTTGGGTTTGCCGCTATACCTGCAATTGGTCCATCAGCTTTTGCTACAAGTGTAGGTAAAGCAGTTGGATTATCAGGTACTGCGGCTGGTTTAGTTGGAACATTTATTGTTTCTGCTGGTTCACAATTAATACTTGGAGCTGTAAATAAAAAATTAGCACCTGATATAGATATTCCTGAAGTAGGCACCAATCTTCAACAAGGTACAATGGTAACAGCAAAATCAGGTGTTGCACCACAAAGAATTATTTATGGAAAGGTAAGAGTTGGTGGAACTATAGTTTATGCAGAATCTACAGGTAGTACAAATGAATTTTTACACATGATAATAACTGTTGCTGGTCATGAAGTAAATAATATTACAAAAGTTTTTTTTAACGAAGATGAGGTACCACTTACACAAGATGGTTCAGATTCAAATGGAATTGCTAGATTGTTTCCATCAAGTGGTAACAAATATGAGGGTAAAGCAAGAATTAAAAAACATTTAGGTATAGATGCCCAATTAGCAGATGCTGATCTAGTTTCAGAAGTAACTCAATGGACTACTAATCATAGATTGAGAGGAATATCATACTTATATGCTAGAATCAATTTTGATTCTGATGTTTATCCTAATGGTGTTCCAAATATTTCATTTGAAGTAGAGGGTAGAAAAGTATTTGATCCTAGAAGTAGTGCAACAGCATTCAGTACAAATCCTGCCTTATGTATAAGGGATTATTTGTTAAATGATAGATTTGGTTTAGACGCTGATAGTACAGAAGTAAATGATACGAACTTTTCAGCAGTTGCAAATACCTGTGATGAATCAGTTACTATTGCTAATCCAACAGGTACAGAAAATAGGTTTACACTAAATGGTACATTTACACTTGAAAAAACACCAAAGAATGTTTTACAAAATATGTTATCAAGTATTGCAGGACATCTTATTTATTCTAATGGACAATTTAAAATTAGACCAGCAGTATATGAAACTCCATCTGTTACTTTAGATGAAGAACATTTAAGAAGTGGTATTAGTTTAAATACAAGAATATCAAAAAAAGAATTATTTAATGCTGTAAAAGGATTATATTCTGAACCTGATAACAACTATCAACCAACTGATTATCCTATATTAACAAATTCAACTTTTGAAACAGAAGATAATTCAGAAAGAATATTTGGAGAGTTTAATTTTCCAATGACAACTTCTAGTCATACGGTCCAAAGGTTAGCAAAAATACAATTATTAAAAGCAAGACAACAAATAAGTTTTACAGGTGAATTTAATTTAAAAGCATTTCAATTAGATATAGGTGATACAGTCCAAATCACAAACTCTAGACTTGGATTTTCAAGTAAAACATTTGAAATAAGTAACTGGGCATTTACTATGTCTAATGGAAATGATGCCCCTATACCAACAATATCAGCAGAATTTAGAGAAACAGCAAGTGCAGTTTATGATTTTAGTACAAGTGATTACTCTACTGTATCAAGTGGTAAAGCAACTAACTTACCAAGTGCTACAACTGTTTCTGCACCAAGTGGTCTAACACTTACAGATGAATTAGTACAATATAATGATGGAACGGTCATTGTAAAACTTGTTATTAATTTTACAGCACCTACAGATAATTTTACAGAATTATTTGAAGTAGAAGTAAAACAATTAACAGATGCAGATGGAAACTCTGTGAGTGATGATTTCAAATTGATTGGTAGAGGTACTAGAACTAAATATGAATTTTTAAATGTAATTGATAAAGCACAATATCAAGTAAGGGTTAGAGGTGTAAATATTTTTGGTGTTAAATCTTCCACAATAACTGGAACAAGAACAATTATTGGACAGATTGCACCACCATCAGATGTAGAAAACTTTGCTTGTAATATTGTAGGTAAAGAAGCACATTTAAGTTTTGACCCTGTACCTGATTTAGATTTATCACATTATAGAATAAATTTTAGTCCACTTACTACTGGTGCTGAATGGCAAAACTCAATCGTATTAGTAAAGAAGTTATCTAGACCAGGTACATCTATTGTTGTTCCAGCAAAAACAGGCACTTACTTAATAAAAGCAGTAGATAAACTTGGGAATGTTTCTATCAATGCAAGTAGTGTAGTTACACAAATTACAACTATAGGTGAATTTACAAATTTACTTACACAAAATGAAAACCCAACTTTTGCTGGTTCAAAAACAGATGTTGTTTTAACAACTATTGGTGATGATGATACACCTGCACTTGTTCTTGCTGGTAATCAGCTTTTTGATGATGTAACTGGAAATTTTGATTCTATTACACAAACATTATTTGATGGTGGTCAAAATGCTACTGTCAAATCATCAGGTACTTATGAATTTGCACAAACAGTTGATGCTGGTGCTATTGTAACAACACAAATTACAGCAACACTTACACAGCAAGTTACAGATAGGGCAAGGATATTTGACTTTGTAACTGGAGATTTTGATGATCAACCATCTAACTTTGATGGAGATGCAAATACACAATCTTCATCTGAACTACAAATAGCAGTATCAGATGATAATGTTACTTTTTCAACATTTCAAGATTTTACCATTGGTGATTATACAGGAAGATTTTTTAAATTTAGGGTATTAATGCAGTCAGATAATAATACAGCAACTCCTATAGTAACAGCAGTGGGGGTAACTCTACAGCTAGAAGCATTTACTGTTTCAGAAAATGATGTTGTTTCAGGTACAGGAACAAAATCTATTACTTATTCAAAAGCATTTAATTTACTAAATTCAATAGCAATCACTTTATCTGTACAAGATATGGCATCAGGTGATAAGTATGCTATTACAGGTAAAAGTAAGACAGGTTTCAATATTGCATTCCAAAATAGCAGTGGAACAGGCATATCAAGAACATTTGACTATGTTGCAAAGGGAGTGTAATAATGATTGAATATACAACTAACAGATGATATAGGGTGATTTATGGCACAACATGATTATATAATTGCGAATCAGGGATTTCCTAGTTTTAGAAGTGATTTGAATAATGCACTTTCTGCAACTGTCACTAACAATAGTGGAACTAGCGAACCAACAACAAAGTATTCAGGACAAATTTTTGCTGATACAAATACATCAGGCAAAATTATTTTTAAATATTATAATGGTTCAGCTTTTGTTGCAGTTTTTGAGGTAAGTACATCAGGAGCTACAGCAACTATACCATCAACTGTCAATATAGAGGGTGAAAGTGATCCAAATGCTATCCCCTTTGCAATAGCTTTAGGAGGATAAATAAATGGCAAATAATTTTAAATCTACAGAAGTTACACTAACAAATGCAAGTGAAACAGATATTGTAGCAGCAACATCAAACAATCAAATCTTGATTGGTTTAAATGCTTGTAATACAAGTACAACATCTTCAATAACATTAGATGTTACAATGAGAGATGGATCAAATGATTTTAAATTAGCCAAAGCAGTATCAATACCACCATCAAGCAAGATAGAAATTTTAAGAGGAAAATATGTTTTAGCAACTGGATATTCACTTAAAGCACAATCTTCAAGTAGTAGTGGTTTATGTGATATTGTAGTTGGTTTATTAGTTGATGTATCGTAGGAGGTATAATGGAAGAAAAAGATTATGTATTTTATGTTGGTCAATCACCAGGAAAAGATAATGTAGTTAATTATCATAAAAAAGATTTAAAAAGAGATGTATTTATAGAAGCAAATTCTAATGCAGTTTTTGCTGGACCATTTACAGTTTCAAGTACATTAACAATTGAATCAGGAGCGACAGTTGTAATAGTATGAGTAAGATAGAAGTAAACACAATAGATGTAGCTTCAGGTTGCACAATGACTATAGGGTCATCAGGAAAAACAATAACTATTCCTGCTGGTGCAACAATTACTAATAATGGAACACAAAGTGGTTTCGGAAGATCAGGTTCAGTAAACTGGGATACAACTGCAAAGACAACAGGATTTACAGCAGTAAGTGGAAATGGTTATTTTGTAAATACTGGAAGTGGTGCAGTGACGGTTACACTACCAGCATCACCATCAGCAGGTGATATTGTTGCAATAGCTGACTATGGTGGAACAGCTGCAACAAGTAATATCACCATTGATAGGAATGGTTCAAATTTTGAAGGTGGTGCAACAAATGGTGCAATACTTAATAATAGAGATGTCGTAACTTTAGTTTATGTTGATGGAACACAAGGTTGGTTATCTGTAGCTGATAATACTGGTACATATCAATCTAGAGAATATGTAGCTGCAACAGGTGGAAATACTACAGCAACTTGTGGTAATTATAAAATTCACACATTTACAGCACCAGGAACTTTATGTGTTTCTAATATTGGAAATTCAGCAGGTAATAATCAATTTGAATATTTAGTAGTAGCAGGTGGTGGTGGTGGTGGATTAGAAGATGGATCATCAACAGCGGCAGGTGGAGCAGGTGGTGGAGGTATGAGATTTGCAGCACCAAGTTTGAGTGGTTGTTCTTATCCTGGAAAACCTTTAGCTGGTGCTACAATAACTGCAACTCCTGGAGGTATTCCAATAACTGTCGGAGCAGGAGGTGCAGCACCAAGTTGTTCACCTGTACTTAACAATGGATCAGATTCAGTTTTCTCATCAATCACTTCTGCAGGTGGTGGAGGAGGTGGTAACACAAATCACCCAGCATCAGCGACACCAGGAAGAAGAGGTAATTCAGGTGGTTCAGGAGGTGGTGGTGGTCATGCAAATCCTGGCAGTCCAGGAAATGTCCCACCAGTTACACCAGCGCAAGGAACAGATGGTGGAGATGCAGCAGTAGTTTATTTATCAGGTGGTGGGGGTGGAGCAGTAGTTGCTGGAACAGATAGTACATCTAGTCAAGGTGGTCCAGGTGGTGATGGAGCAGGTTTTCCTAATGCATTCGGTTCTTCAAATGGAGTATCTTGTGGTTCACATAGATATTATGCTGGTGGAGGAGGAGGTGGTGGTTCTTCAAATAGACCACAAACTGGTCCAGCAGGAAATGGTGGAAAAGGCGGTGGAGCACCTGGTGGAGCTGGTCAAACAAATGCACCAGCTAGTTCTGTTACAAATAGTGGAGGTGGTGGAGGTGGTGCAGGAAATAAATATCCAGGCACAGGAAAAATTTATGGTTCAAATGGAGGTTCAGGTATTGTTGTAATAAGATACCAATATCAAGGTAGTTAAAAATTATGAGTACAATTAAAGTAAACACAATAGAAACAAGAACAGGATCAACACTAACACTTGGAAAAAGTGGAGACACAGTTTCAATAGCATCAGGTGCTTCTACATCAGGAATGGGTAGAACAGGAACTGTTGATTGGCAAACTGCAATTAAAACAGATTCATTTACAGCAGTAAGTGGTGAGGGATATTTTGTTGACACTGCTGATGGAACACCATTTAAAAATTATACAACAACAGTTGCAACAGGAACACTTTATATAGTTGGTGGTTCAGGAAATGTTTTTAATTTAGATGGTTCTCAACAAACTTCTTTAAGTTTGCTTAAAGGAAAAACATATAGATTTACACAATCCGATTCTTCAAATGATGGACATCAATTAATTATTTCAACATCAAATTCAACAACACTAGGCACTTTTCAAGCTGGAATAGTTTCATCAGGTATAACATATTATATTGATGGTTCGGCAACACAATCAAATTGGTTAAATACAACAACATTTAATGCAGGGACAACAAGATACATAGAATTTAAACCATCAACAACTGGTACTTTTTACTTTGGTTGTTATAATCATGGAATTGGAATGGGTGGTGCTATAACTTCAGCAGATTTGACGGTAACTTTACCATCTTCTCCAAGTGTTGGAGATATTGTAGCCATAAAAGATTATGCAAATAATTTTGATACAAATAATTTAACAATAAATAGAAATGGTTCAAATATATCTGGAAGTGCATCTAATTTTGTTTTATCTGTAGAGGGTCAAGCAATTACTTTAGTGTATGGTGATGCAACTAAAGGATGGCAAGTAGTGAATGCGGCAACTGAATCTGATTTACCTCCACCAAAATTTGTAACAGCAACAGGTGGTACTGAAACAATCGTTTGTACAAATTTTAAAGTTCACACTTTTACAGGACCAGGAACTTTTAATGTTACTTGTGCTGGTAATCCACAAGGTTCAACTTCAGTAGATTATTTAGTCATTGCTAGTGGTGCAAGTGGTGGTGGTGGTTCAGGCGCAGGTGGTGGTGGAGCTGGAGGTTATAGAGAATCTTCAGGTTCTGCTTCAGGGTGTTATACAACATCTCCATTAGGTGCTTGTGTTTCAGCTTTACCTGTATCAGTTCAAGGTTATTCAGTTGTCGTAGGTGCTGGAGGAGCCGCGCAAACATCTTCATGTAAAGGAAATGCTGGTTCAGTTTCAACTTTTTCAACTATAACATCTGCTGGTGGTGGCGGTGGAGGTGGAGAAAATACTCCAGCAAAACCTGGTGATAGTGGTGGTTCAGGTGGTGGAGGACAAGGTAATCCTAGTAATATTTCTGGAGGAGCAGGAAATACTCCCCCAGTTAGTCCACCACAAGGAAATAATGGTGGAAATGGTGTAACAAATTATGCTGGTGGTGGAGGCGGAGGAGCTACTGGTGTCGGTGGAACGGGTCCAAATCCTGCCGGAGCAGGTGGAGCAGGTGCAACAAGTTCAATTAATGGAACACCAACTGCAAGAGCAGGTGGTGGTGGCGGAGGTCAACAGCCTCCAGCAGGTTGTGGTCCAGGACCAGCAACAGCAGGTGGTGGTGCTGGAGGAGTATATCATGTTCAAGTTGGACAAGATGCAACAGCCAATACTGGTGGTGGTGGTGGCGGTAATGCTTTTATGCCAGGCACTAATACAAGTGGCTCAGGTGGTTCAGGTATAGTAATAATTAGATATAGGTATCAATAATGACAAGTGAAATTAAAGTAAATCAAATTAAAAAAGCAAGTGGAACAACAATAACTATTGGAGAATCAGGTGATACAATAGCTTTGGCATCAGGTGCAAGTCAAACAGGATTTGGTAGATCAGGTTCTGTAGATTGGCAAACTACAAAAAAAACATCTACATTTACAGCAGTGAGTGGAGAAGGATATTTTGTTGATACATCAGGTGGAGCAGTCACAATGAACTTACCATCTTCTCCAAGTGCTGGAAATATTGTTGCAGTAAAAGATTATTCAGGAACTTTTGGAAGTAATAATTTAACGATAGGTAGAGGTGGTTCTCCAATTAATGGTGGTGCTGCTAATGATGCAGTTATAAATACTCAAGGTGCTTCAATAGTTTTAATTTATGTTGATGGCACACAGGGTTGGGTAGCAACACAAGATGATTCTTCAACATTTACAGGTGCATCTTATATAACTGCAACAGGTGGTACTATAACCAATTGTGGTAATGATAGGATTCATACTTTTACATCTCCAGGTACATTTACAGTATGTTCAGCTTCTTGTAGTTCAACAAATAATATAGTTTCATATATGGTAATCGCTGGTGGTGGAGGAGGTGGATCAGTTGCTCCTGCAAACATTGGTGCTGGTGGAGGAGGTGCTGGTGGTTATAGAGAATTAAAAAATCCAATAAATTCACATACTGCTAGTCCATTAGATGGTTATTCAACTCCAGGAAATAGAATTACAGTTTCTGCAACAGCTTACCCAATAGTTGTGGGTGCTGGTGGTGCAGGTGGTCCAGGTACTTGTAGAGGTGCTAATGGTTCAGTTTCAAGTTTTTCAACAATATCATCAGCCGGTGGTGGCTATGGTGGAGGAGGAAGTGTTCCATCACCTACTCCTAATAGATTTGGTGGTGGCCCAGGAGGTTCAGGTGGAGGAATGTCTTTTGAACCTGGATCAGTAGGTGCAGGTAATACACCTCCCGTTAGTCCACCACAAGGAAATAATGGTGGGACAGCAACAGAACAACCTCCACAAGGAACAGCTCCTTATAAAGGTGCAGCAGCTGGTGGTGGAGCAGGAGGAGTAGGCGAACCTGGTCAAGGTGGAGGTCCAGGGCCAGGAACTTTTAATGGTGGAGTAGGTGGTGCTGGTGTAACTTCTGAGATAAATGGTACACCAACAGTCAGAGCAAGTGGTGGAAGTGGTGGAACTTATCAAAATCCAAGTGCATCACCTGCCGCAACACCAGGAGGTGGAGGTGGTGGTGGTCCAGGAAGTGGTGGTAATGGTAGTAATGGAACTGCAAACACTGGTGGAGGTGGTGGAGGAGCAGGTACAGGAAACCCAGGTCCAGGAGGAACTGGAGGAACAGGTGGCTCAGGACTTGTTATTATAAGATACAAATATCAATAGTTGAAAAAAATTTAGAATATGATAAGGAGATAAATATTATGGCACATTTTGCAAAATTAGGAGTAAATGGAAAAGTTATCCAAGTATTAACTATGGATAATGAAGAAATGAAAGATGATCAAGGTAATGAGGTTGAAGCTAAAGGTCAAGAGTGGTTAGAAAGACATAATAACTGGCCTGCTCAAATGTGGATTCAAACTTCTTACAATACTATAAATAATACACATAAAGATGGAAAGACACCTTTTAGAGGTAATTATGCAGGTATTGGTTATGAGTGGGATGAAGACAATCAAATCTTTTGGCCAAAAAAACCATTTCCATCTTGGGTAAAAGATATTTCAACTGCTAATTGGCAATCACCAGTAGGTGATGCTCCTGAACTTACTACAGAACAAGAAGAAGATAATAAATTTTATACATGGAATGAGGATTCTCAAAGCTGGGACTTGACAGATAGAGTATCAGGATAATATATTTAATGTATGGTGGACATTAATAAAAGAATACTTTCTCAAATAGATTTATATTATGGAAATATTTCAATGCCTAAAGGTTTTGAAATAAATAGAGAAATTTTACAAACACATATTGTTGAGCAAATTGTAAAAAATTCTGATCTTCCTTTCTCAAAAGAATGGGATAAATTAAATACATATTTAAGAGAACATATAAATCTTGAATATGGATTCACATTAGTAAATAAAAAAACTACAGGTTATATGTTTCAACCAAAACAATCAAATATTCCTGAATCTGAAAATAACAAAGTTGATTTAAGAAATTCACCTGATTATGTAATGTTATATGGTGTTAATTTGGAAAATTGTACTATAAGAATATATTATGATGATAATAGACGAGCTGGTAGAAGCTGGGATATATCATTAAAAAATAATGGATTTATAATGTTTCCAAGTACACAAATATTTCATATAGATAATAATCAAAAAGATAAACTTAATTTCTTATTAAAAACAACTTATGAATATCTCTAATTATTATTGGTATTTTAAATCAGCACTATCACCAAGATTTTGTAATGAAGTTATAGCTTATGCAAATCAACAAAAAGAAGTTATGGCACTAACTGGTGGATATGGTGATAGAAAATTAAAGGAACAAGATATTAAAGACTTAAAAAGAAAAAGAAATTCTGATTTAGTATGGTTAAATGATACTTGGATTTATAAAGAGTTACACCCATATGTACATCAAGCAAATAAAAATGCAGGTTGGAATTTTGATTGGAATTTTAGTGAATCATGTCAGTTTACAAAATATAAATTAAATCAATATTATGATTGGCATTGTGATAGTTGGGATAAACCTTATAAAACAAAAGGACCACAAAATGGCAAAATAAGAAAACTTTCAATGACTTGTCAATTAACAGATGGTTCAGAATATACAGGTGGAGAGTTAGAATTTGATTTTAGAAACTATGACCCTCACATGAGAGATGAATCAAAACATAGAGTACAATGTAAAGAAATATTACCAATAGGTTCAATAATTGTATTTCCTAGTTTTGTTTGGCATAGAGTAAAACCAGTTACATCAGGAACTAGATATAGTTTAGTTGTTTGGCATTTAGGAAATCCATTTAGATGAAAATAATAATTGTAGGTGGTGGGAGTGCTGGGTGGATGACAGCATCTACTTTAGAATCACAATTTCCAAATTATGATATTTCTTTAATTGAATCAAAAAATATATCTACTGTCGGTGTAGGTGAAAGCACTATTGCACAAATTACAGATTGGTTGAGACTACTTAAAATAGAAGATAATAATTTTATAAAATATGTAGATGGTAGTTATAAGTTAAGTATAAAATTTACAGATTTTTATACAAAAGGAGAAAACTTTCATTACCCATTTGGACAACCAGCTATAGGTGGAACACATTCAGGAACAAATGATTGGTGGATTAAAAAAGTAATAAACTCTAAAACACCTTATACAGATTATGTAGATTGTATATATCCTTTACAAATGGCTTATGTAAATCAAAATAAGTTTGATATAAAGGAGGTACAACGAGCTTATCATTTTGATGCAACAAAATTTGGTCTATGGTTAAAAAATAATTATTGTAAAAAAATAAAACATATAATTGATGATGTGGTTTCTATAGAGCAAGATGAGAATGGTATAAAATCTTTAAATAATAAATACAAAGCAGATTTATATATTGATTGTACAGGTTTTAAATCTTTACTATTAGATAAAACATTAAAAGAACCCTTTGAATCATACTCTGATATGTTACCAAATGATTCTGCATGGGCAACAAGAATACAATATAAAAATAAAAAAAAAGAATTAGTACCTTACACAAATTGTACAGCTATTGAAAATGGTTGGGTTTGGAATATACCTTTATGGTCAAGAATTGGTACAGGATATGTATTTTCTAGTAAATTTGTTGATGATGAAACAGCACTTAAAGAATTTAAAAAACATTTAGGTCAAGAAGATTTAGAATTTAAAAAAATAAAAATGAGAGTTGGTATTCATAAAAGGTTATGGGTTAAAAATGTTGTTGCCATAGGTTTATCTGCTGGGTTTATAGAACCATTAGAAAGTAATGGTTTATATACTGTCCATGAATTTTTAGTAAAATTAATAAGAAATTTAGGTAGAGAAAATATATCTCAATGGGATAGAGATAATTTTAATTTTCAATGTAAGCATATGTTTAGAGAGTTTTCTGAATTTGTAGCCTTACATTATGCTTTATCTCATAGAGAGGATACAGAGTATTGGATAAATTGTAAAAATAAATCTTGGGAAAGTAGTTTAATAAATTTAGAACATAGATCATATTCAGGTTTAAAAGAGGCAGTATGGCAAAGAACTTATGATTATAGATACCCTACAACTTCAGGTCTTCATTGTATTGCAGCTGGAATGCATTGGGGTCCTACAGATAAGGTATCTTTGATAAAAGATGGTGGTTTTACAGAGGGATCACTTGAAGAAAAGTTTAAAAATGATATAAAAAAGTTAGATGAAAGAAAGGAGTTATGTAACCAACTTGTAAAAGAAAAACCAAGTTTGTTTTCAGTATTACAGAATGTACATAAATAATTATTTTACTACTACAATTTGGTCAGAAGATAAGCCAGAGTTTGTTAAATCATTAAATAAAGCATGTAATAAATATATTATTGAAGCTAGAAAAAGAAGTAAAGACCACATTAAAAAGTTTGGTGACTTTGGCACATCACATCATTCAACACCTTTGACTTCAGATAATGATTTTTTAGATTTTAGAACTTATATTGGTCAAAAGTCTTGGGAGTATTTAGACCATCAAGGTTTTGATTTAACTGAATATACAACTTTATTTTCTGAACTATGGGTACAAGAATTTTCCAAAAAAGGTGGTGGTCATCATTCAGCACATATACATTGGAATCAGCATGTTTCAGGTTTTTATTTTTTAAAAGCAAGTGATAAAACTTCTTATCCAGTATTTCATGAGCCAAAGACTGGTGCAAGATGTACAAAATTAAAAATGAAACCAAATTTAAAAGGAGTTTGGCCAGGTCATGAACAATTCCATTTAAAGGTGAAACCTGGTACACTTGTAATATTTCCTGGTTATTTAGAACATGAGTTTGCAGTTGATCATGGTAAAGAACCATTTAGATTTATACATTGGAATATACAAGCTGTTCCAAAATCAATGGCTAAAGATGTTTAAAAAAAATAAATATGCAATTATTAAACAAGCTATATCAAAAGATTTAGCAACATTCTGTATGAATTATATTCTTATGAAAAAACAAGTTTATGATACTTGTATAAAAGAAAGATATATTTCACCTTTTGAGACAATGCTAGGACATTATGAAAAAGATGATGAACAAATTCCTAATAGTTATTCATTTTATTCTGATATTGCTATGGAAACATTAATGTTAAAATGTCAAGCTATAATGGAAAAAACTACAAAACTTAAATTATATCCAGCTTATTCTTATGGTAGAGTTTATAAAAAGGGTGATATTTTAAAAAGACATAAAGATAGGTTTAGTTGTGAAATATCCACAACAATGAATCTAGGAGGTGATAATTGGTCAATTTATTTAGAACCATCAGGACAAACAGATAAAAAAGGCATTAAAGTAGATTTAAAACCTGGAGATATGTTAGTTTATAGAGGTTGTGATTTAGAACATTGGAGAGAAAAATTTAAAGGTAAACAGTCAGTACAAGTCTTTTTACACTATAACAATCAAAAAACTGAAGGAGCTAAAGATAATATATTTGACAGAAGATTACATTTAGGTCTTCCAAACTGGTTTAAAAGATGATAGACCGAAAGCTGGTGGGTGAGTTTTACCACCAAACCACCAAACTCACCTGCCTAATATTTTTGATTATGCTTAATAGTTGTGCAAAATATGAACCAAATCCATACACAACAATAGTAAGATTTCTTATAGATACACCATGAAAAAAAATGTTTTAATTTGTATTCCTGCATTTGATCAAAAAATTCACTTACAAACAATTTCATCAATAATTAATGTTAGAGATACACTTATGCAAGCAAAAATAGGTTGTGGGATGATGTGGTTAAGAGATAGTCTTATAACAAGAGCAAGAAACAAATTAGTAGCAGAATTTTTAAAACAAAAAGAATATACACATTTATTTTTTATAGATGCAGATATAATATTTGAACCACAACAATTTATCAGAGTTTTGTTATTTGATAAACCCTTAACGTCAGCTCCTTATCCAATAAAACATGAAGAACCAATAGAAAAAGGTGATGCAAGTTTTGGATGGTGTATGAACTTTCCTTTAGGTAAATATGATTTATCAGATCATGAAAAGGGATTTAAAAAGGTAAATTACACAGGTACAGGTTTTATGTGTATAGAAAGAAAAGTTTTTGAAGATATAATAAAAAAATATCCAAGTATAAAATATAAAACAGATGTACAAGCTAAAATAAATGAAAAAAGGGAAACAACTGAAGTTCTAGGTAATGAGGAATATGCTTTTTTTGATTGTGGTATTCAAGGTAATGGTATTTTAGAAGACAAAGAGAATACTCAAAGATATTTAAGTGAAGATTATTATTTTTGTGCATTATGGAATCAATGTGGTGGTGAAATTTGGACTGATCTTACAAGCACATTAAAACATATTGGTATAAAAAATTATGAAAGACCACAAATTATGAGAGTAAAAGATGACAAGTAGTTTAGGTATTCTAGCTTTTTTCTTAAATTTTTTAGTAATAGGGGTAGCAGGAATTATAATTTGGTTTATTATAAATAATTATGTCCTCAAAAAAAAAGATGACTGATGAAAGTATTTGGGAAAGTATCTTGCCACAATTAAGACAAATTGGGGGAAAGCATTATAAAAATTATAAAATTCAACCTTATGAGTTTATTTCAAAAAATAATCTTTCGTTCTATCAAGGAGTTGTGATAAAATATGTGGTTAGGTATTTAGAAAAGGGAGGGATTGAAGATTTAGAAAAAATCATTCATTATACACAACTTGAAATACATAAGTTACAGGATGATGAAGTCAAAGCTAAATACAAAAAGAAATAGTCTTTAAACGAGCATAGAGGGGTCAATTTTAAGCATTTCTTATATTTTGGGTAAAATGTACTATGGCAAAGAAAAAACCTCTTTTTGGGGTAAAAGTAGAGTATGAAAAGAAGTTTAAGGGTACAAGTATAGGTAGAAATCCAAAAAAGGTATCTTCTATGAACAAAAGCAAAAGAAAAGGGAGAAGTAGAAAACAATTAAGGTATAGAGGTCAAGGAAAATGAGCAAAATTGTTAAAAAAAAGGCAAGAAATTTAAGTACAGCACATCAAAGGATTGATGACCATGAAAAATTGTGTAGGATAATGCAACAAGAAACAAATAGAAAAATAGATGCTAATGGAAAAAAAATAGAAAGATTAGAAAAAGTAGTCTTCACTTCAACAGGTATGTTGATAGTTGGAATGGCTACAATCATATACAACTTATTACTCAAATAGGAGGTTTCAATGCAACTTTCAAAACATTTTAAATTAGAAGAGTTTACTAAATCAATGACTGCAACTCGTAAGGGAATCAAAAATGAACCTGGTAGTGGAGATATAAAAAATTTAGAAAACATCTGTTATGAAATATTAGAACCAGTTAGAGCAAAATTTGATAAACCTGTAACTATTACATCAGGTTATCGTAGTGAGGAGCTTTGTGAAGCTATAGGTAGCAAAAAGACGAGTCAGCATGCCAAAGGTCAGGCAGTTGACTTTGAAATAGCAGGAGTTCCCAATATACAAATAGCTTATTGGATTCAAAATAATTGTGACTTTGATCAACTCATACTAGAGTTTTATTGTCCTGATGATGGTTCAAAGGGTTGGGTCCATTGTAGTTACAATGAAAAAGGTTCAAACAGAAAACAGGTACTTACTTATGATGGAAAAAAATTTGACAATGGTCTTCCTGAAATGAAGTGGGTAGATGGTCAAGTCAAAGAGTAGAGTTGCAAATTCACCTATAGATTGATAAGGTATATTCAACTAGGAGGATATATCTATGTGGTTGAATATTTTATCAGCAGGAATTAAAGCAGGTGGACACATCTATCGTAAAAGACAAGAAACAAAAATGGCAATGGCAGATGCTCAACACAGAACTGCTATGGCTATGGCCAAAGGTGAAAAAGAATATGAGGGCAAACTTTTAGAAGCAAGACAATCAGACTGGAAAGACGAGTTCGTTTTATTAATTTTGTCAGCACCGATATTGGTACTGGCATGGGCAGTTATAAGTGAAGATCCAACTGCTATGGACAAAGTAAAATTATTTTTTGAATATTTTTCTACACTTCCATCATGGTTTACAAATTTGTGGATTCTCGTCGTAGCAAGTATTTATGGTATCAAGGGAACACAGATATTCCGAAATGGTAAAAAATAATTCAAATGAAATACAGCTTGTACATGATTATCTGTTCATTGATTGCTGGTGAGTGTATGCCACCTTTCAAACTTCCTGAACAACATAGAACCATGTATGATTGTTTACATAAAGGTTACATTGAATCAAAATCTAAATTAGAAGAGATTGGTAGTACAGATGTAAATCAATATGAAATGTATATAAAATTTTTATGTACTCTTGAAGATGAAGTAATAATCCCTCCTCCAAAACCAAAAGGAAAACCGATATGAAAGTTATTGTTATAGGAGATCTTCATGATTCTCCACACATAAAAGATAAATCAAGATTTAGGTGGATTGGTAAACATATTGCAAAAACAAAACCAGCTTATGTAGTTCAAATAGGTGACTTTTTAACTTTAGATAGTTGTACTCACTATATTCCTGATGATACATTTACAGCAAGAATAGAAAAACCAACTTTTATAAAAGACATGCAATCTTTTGATGAAGCTATGGAAGAATTTAATTATGGTTTAGGTAAATACAAAGTAAAAAAATTTATTACATTAGGTAATCATGAAAGGCGAATGTGGAGGCATGAAGATAAAAATCCAACATTTTATGGTATGTGTCAAAAAGAATATTATGGTATTTGTAGAAAATATAAATGGGAAGTCATTGATTGGGGTAAATACTTAATGTTAGGTGGTGTTGGTTTCATTCATGCACCAATAAATCCAATGGGTAGAGAATATGGTGGTGAAGCAAGTGAAAGACAAATTGCAAATAAATCAAAAATAGATATTGTTTTTGGACATAGTCATAGAGCACAAGACATAAGGGTCCCTAAAATAAGTAATACTAAAAATGACTTTACTAGAATACTTAATGTTGGATGTGCTTTACCTGAGGGACATATTGAGAGTTATGCAAAACATAGTCTTACAGGTTGGACTTATCAGATTGTTGAGATTGATATTTGGGATGAACATATTATGGAGGTCAAAAATATCTCAATGAAAAAACTAAAAAAATTATATGGGTAGTGTTTATGAAGTTACCATCAACAATTTATTTAGGACACAGAAAAATTAAAGTCAAAGAGATAGGTGCAAGGACAGCAAACAAAGATGAGATATATGGTGACTTTGATGTTTCAAAAGATTTGATAAGAATAGATAAAACATTAACACCCTCCAGGAAACTAAATACTTTTATACACGAAATAGTTCATCTTTTATTAGAACATTACAATGCAGAGTTGAAACTAAAGGATGAGGAAAAGGTTTGTGAGATTTTAGGTACAGGTTTTTCAGATTTACTATCTCAAAATCCAAAGGTAATAAAGGTTATTAATAGTGTTTACAATAACAATAAGAAATAGTATAAATTAATTTTAGCGATCTTCTCCCTCTAGGGAAGTCCCCCTATACTCGTAAATGAATATAGGGGGTTTTTATTTTAGGAACCTCTTTGACCAGCTTTGTTAATACCACCTTTCCTTTCAGTAGTATCAACAAGTCTTTCCATATAACCAAATGCAGGTGCAAAACCTTTTGGAAATACAAACAGATGATATTGATTAGCTGTATCAACCCTTCTCCATTCAGCAGGATAAAGTTCTACAGCTTCTTGTTCAGGTGAAGTTAATGTATTTTTTATATCCATTAACTCTCTCCAATCATGGATTGATTGTTTATCAAGTCTTTTTATAGACAAATAAGTCATCTTACCTTTTAGGTTTTCATGTAAAACCATAAAGTCAGCTTTCTCATTTCTATAAACATTGACTTGATACTTATCATTCATGTAACATTCAGCATTCAAGATATTGTTTTGAAACATTTCTTCTAATTGTTTCATACTAGGTGTATGAATAGAAGTTGTATTCAAATCTGATTTAGCAATGTCAAATCTTCTTTTGAACATTTGCAATAAATCATATCTTGTTTTTTTTGTACCATCATCTAGTACAGCTTTACGAAATGGTGTCATTCTAATTACCTCCTTTCCCAATATGACTATCCCAGTATCTACCTTTAGAAATAATTTTCTGTCTTGAAGTTTCATGAACAGATTGTTCTATGATTCCAAGTTTCTTTAATCTTCTTAATGTAGAAGATATTTTTCCTCTAGGTAAATTAGGTAATTTAGATTTTACAAACTGAACAAGTTCTTTTTTGTATTCACCATTATTGTTAGAAACAAATTCAACAATAGTGTCAAAACTTTCATCAGGTTCAGTTGGTTTTTCTTCTTCTTTTATATAAGGTGTAATATCTATTTTATATTTTTGTAATAGATTATTAAATGATTCCTCACTTTCCCAATTACAACACATAGTTGGAAAATGTAAATTTGCTAGAAACATAATTAACCTTTCAGTATCTCTAATGACTTGAACATCATTAGTTGTATCTTGAAGTTTTTCTAGTCTAGCATAAACAGGATCATCACTTGACACATCCTTGTACTTGTTTTCTTTTTTATACATGGTTCCTCCATTTTGTTATAATGAAAGAATACCATATCAGATATTGGTGTCAATAGTTTTTATTAGTTGTTATTAGTAAGTAATAGAGTGTTTTTTTACTATGTTTTATCACTAATGATTTTTCTAGCTGAAGATTCCTCTGTAATCCTCATATCTTTTAAAATCTTCATGTGTTCATATTTATCTTTTGCTTGTTCATATTCTATTTCAGCAACCAATAAACCCATGACATGTTTTTCATTCTCAGTACTAGCAAGTGCATTTGTTTTAGCATCAGCATGACTTAGTCCTTGATCTCTACCTCTTTTGATTAACCTGTTTACAATTATAGGTTCAAGATATTTTAATTTTTTAAATAGTTTTTGTTTTATAACTTTGTTTTCACTTGCTGATTCTAATTCAGCATAAGTTCTTTCAGTATCTAAAACATAAGTAGTATTTTGTTTATTCATTTTTTTGTTCTCCATTTTAGTTTAGTGCGCAAGTCCCCTGTACTATTTATAATAGTTTTTATTGAAACCTACAATTTTTTAATTAAGACTAATAGTTATTCTTTTTTTCTACTATGTCCGTCTTAATTATTTCTCGTTGAATGTCTTTGTACTCACGACCCAACTTACTCGCCTTTAAACTAACACCTCCATGATTATGCAACTCTTGTACATAAGCATTGTTAGTTTTGTTCAGAGCATCAACGAGCTTTCTCATTTCCTCGTTCAACATTTTCTATTGTTACCCTTACTTCCTTTGGTACTGATTCTGCAACTTCTTTATAAAGTTTATTTTCATCATCAGTTTCCCATTCCAAGTCTTTGATATGAACATCGCCATGCCAAATTTTTATCAAATACTTGTTCATTAATATTATATAATAGTTTTTTATATAAATGACAAGTGAAAGGACTAGGGATAGAAATGACCCGATAGGACATGATTCGATAAAAAAAAGGTTCTACCCCCAGTTTCAATACTCTAGAATGGAGCATCATTATTGTCAACACCTTGATTATCATTTTTGCCTTTCGGTTTCCATGGATTATCAATCTTCAAATGTGGATTAGGTTTTCCAGTCTTATTATTGACTGAATTGCCCCAAAAAGTAAAATCATAAGTACCTGCTGGTATTACAATAGTTTCTTTTATTTCAACATTTGATGCTTTGAATGTAGGTGCTTTTGGATTATCACTATCATTCTTATATACATTCAAATATATTGGTTTGGTCAGCATATTTTCCTCCTTTCTTAATTAAAATCTGATTGGTTTTTTCTTACAATTTCCCAGCAATCAACAGAAAACTTTTTAAATTTTCCACTATCTGTAACTTCACAAGGAACATAAGTATTTTTTAAATCATACAAGTATCTACCAATACCCCATGCAACACCTGCTCTTTTCAAAGAGTCAGATAAAGCACCTTTGTCAGCTTCAAAGTTAGTATCACCAGCACCATCTGATCTCCATATCCATTCACCATCTAGTTTTAAACCTAAATGACAAATTGTTTTAGAACCATAAACAATATGTTTACATTGCCAGTTTGGTCCCATAACCTCTGTTAATCTATCCTGTACTTGTCTTACTGATAAATAAGCAAGTGCTAGAGCATACCATTTTTTGTCTTTGTATGATTGAAAAACCCTTTGAGTTCTCCAACTTACTTCACTTGTGGGAAAGTGTGTTGCAAGTTTGAATAAAATTTCATCTGTATCTGTATTACCCATACTTACTGATTTTGTATTATTTTTGTCCATTGTTTTTTTGCCTCCTGTTTCATGTTATTGTCAAAGTAATAATCATCTGTATTTAATGGTGTGATCATTACAGCTTTATCAAGTGTATCACATACTTTTAAATAATTTTCAATATTTTTAAATGTATTTATACATTCTTGAAATCCCTCATCTACTTCTCCAGGTAGAATATCAAAATATTTATATCTTTTTGGTGTAGCATATAAAATTGAAGTTGGTTTATTATATAACTTTGAATATAGACATTGTTGTCTAATGTTACTTTTTTTTGCAACACTAGGACATTTTAAAGTTGCTTTTGTATCTACAATTAAATTTGGGTAAGTAAAATCAGTATAACAAACAATTGGGTACTCCAACCCATACTTTTTGCCATCAACTACAATCTTTTCCTGGTATTTTTCAATGTTTGTAAGTTGTCTTTCCTGTAAAGCATGTTTAAATTGTTTTGATATTTCAATTGAGTTTTCAACTTCATCTTTATTATAAGCAAATTTATTTTTTGAAAAATGCCAATCTGTAATTTCTTCTATACTTTTATGTTCTTTAAATTCTTTTTCCCTTTTCATTATATAGTAAGTTACAAACTCTGAAGTCTTACCTCTTTGCATAGCTGAATTTGTTGGTTGTCTATGTTTAAAACCATATTGATACAACCATGCTGATGGGTTTATCATAAACTTTTGACCACCTGAAAAACTATGACAATATTCTTCTTTAATCCATTTATTCATCAATTACTCCATTTTTGTTAGTTTTTAATAATACATTTTTATCATACCTTTCCAACTCTTTATTTATATTTTTTATATTTTTTTTAGTTGTTGATGAATCATGGTATTTTATTTGCAAGGTACTTACTAAAGTACAATAATTATACATATCATGTGTACAACTATGAAGTGAAGATACAAGTTCATTTAGATTTTTTTCTAAAGTAATCATATCATCATGTGCTAAATTTGATTCTTCTGATAATAACTTCATAGAGGTTTCAACATTCTGTATCAAACCTATCATAAAATCATCACCTTTTACTCTTCTAGCAACATCTAAAACCATTTGTTTCATTTCAGCTAATCTATCTGTCATATTAATCCTAAACTTTTTTTATATTGAGTTATTGTTTCAAGTGTTCCTATATCATCAGGTTTTACATCTAATGTTTCTAAACAAGATAAAAACTTTTCAATTATGTTTATTTGATTATGAATATTCTGTATTTGCTGATCATAATTATTTATTAATACTTGTAACACTTGGTTGTGTTCCTTAATTAATTCAGGTTTTACTTTTTCTAATTCTTTCATAAGAAAAAGCACTTTTTCATTCATTCTTTGATATTTATCAATATTATCACTTGAAAAATGATTTGAATAAGTAAGGAACAATTCTCTTAAATCAGCTATTGTTTTTTTAGATTTTACCATAAAACATCATACCCATAAGATTTCATACATTTTCTAATAAAAAAACCTCGTCTTTCTATTAAGGACCAACTACTTTCATTTTCCCAAATGTAATCACAAGTTGCTAAATCTTTGTAATATTTACCTGCAATATTATCACCTGACCACTTATCTCTACTTGTTTCAGGATTTATTTTGGGTTTGTATGCGCAGTTAGTCAATATCAATAATGAAATCAACAACACTATCTTTTGCATATTTTCCTCCATTTTTTTTGTTATCTTCAGGAAACTCACTTTTGTATTCCTGTATGTATTCCTCCAGCTTTCCTACTGGAACAGAATCTTGATTGAGTTTTCTTACTTCTGTTATTAACCACTCAATTTTTCTTACTAATTTATTGGTCATTTTTTTTATCAATCCAATATTTAGCACTTAAATTTACATTAGGGTCACTAGCAATCTCATCATAAGATACACTTGTTACTTTTATTTTACCCTCTTCAATAAGCTTTTCAGGTAAAAATAAATTATCTTTAGCATCACTTACTACCTTACCAATATCTTTTCCAAATCTTTCACAAAAAGTTTCTAGTTTGAATAAACCAATAAAATTAGTTGCTTTCTCATACTTCTGTACTTGTTGAAAGGTGCAACTCAAAAGATTTGCTACATAAGATTGTGTTTTTTTATTTTCCAATCTAGTTTCTTTCATAAATACACCAATGTTTTTGAATAGTAGTAGTTCTTTAGGATTAGTCTTTTTTATCATTGTGTTCTCCATTTTTAGTTTTGAGAGTATAAATATTCTTACTCTCTTTTTGTTTACTTGTTCTTATAAGTGTTTCAAGTTTTCTTATGTGTTTTTCCATAACTCTTAATTGTGCATAATAGTCTTCATTGTTTTTTAACAACACATTGTATTTATCTTCAAACACTCTTATTCTGTACTCATTCATTGACTCAATTTTTTTATCTACTTTAAGTATAAAGTAGAAAAGAAAACTAAATCCAATGATTAGTATAAGTAAAGATTCAATCATTTTTTAAATAAAGTTTTCAAAAGCATCTTGATTTGAGCAGGAATACTTCTGTTTTCTTTTTTAGCTAATTCTTCAATCTTCTCATACTCTTCCTTACTTACAGGTATCTGTAACATTTTGTATGGTTTCATTGTTTCCTTTCTTATTTTTTTCTATTTGTATAATAGGTTTATCTACCTTTGGTAAAATTTTTATTTCACCATAACCCATAAACCCAAACATCTTTCTACCTTTATAAGTATCAGAAAAAAGTTTGTATATATCTATATCTTTTGCTTTCATTGTTCCTCCATTTTAGTTTTAGAAAAAATACTCCAATTTCTAATAATTGTCAATAGTAAGTAATAATAATTAAGGATGGGAGCTAACAAAGTATGGAGACAGGACGAATGTCCAATGTTTCGATAAACTTTTCGGTCATTACTGATACCGAACTCCCACCCAAATAAGTGAGAGGACTTTGACTCTCTCAATAAACTATATATTTCCATTACCTAACCATTGTCAAGTTTTAATGATGGGTGGAAGTGAAAACCACGTTATCTATTGTTTTTGTTCAAGGAGCAATAGAAACACCACCCACCATATTCAATGTGCCGTATGAAAAAACACATCAAATTCTAAAAATTCCTTTCTAAATCATATTCAACATTATCTTCTGATTCAGGTTGATCATCATCAATTTTTTTTTGAACAACAACATCACCTGTTTCATTTACCTTTTCATTTTCCTGACCCCAGTTTTTGCAACTTATATCATAGCATTCTCCACCAGTATCAAAGTCAATTTCTAGAGGTACACCACCAAGATACATTTTCTTTTCCCTCAAATCATCATCATCTTTTGCAATGACTTTGTACTTGACGGTAAAGACAACATCTACTTCAACTTCATATTCTTTTGAACCTAGATGTTTTTTTTCTATATCAGGTTTTTCATTATAATTAGCACCATCACCTGTAACATTATCCCAACCCATTTTAATTTTCCTCCTTTTTAGTTATTGATTTACCATCTTTACCAATTCCCATTCGTTTTAGCAATCGGTGTTTTCTTTTTGTCAGCATATTTATGATGGTATCAATTTGAGTTATTTGTGCTGATAAAGTTAAAGTTTTTTGCAAACCTTTCAAACTATGTTTCCAGGACATTATCCCTCCCTATGTTTAGTTATCATTTCATCATAATGAATATCAAAATGCTCTCTACAAACATCTTCTACTTTTCGTGCTAGTTCATCAGGTAGATTTTCCTTATAGAGAGTAAGTTCATTTCCATCAGTCATTTGTATTTTGATTTTCCAACCATCAAATAATAAAGGTGTCATATCTACACTCATAATGCTTTACACTCCTCCATAGTCTTTTTGTTAGAATCAAAATATTTATCTCTTTCAATACCTAGTCCAAATCTACCTTTGAACTCTCTCAATTCTTTCATGTGAGCATATCCTATTTCTTTTACACCAACATTACATAAACCGAAAGCCATATCACTTACAGGATCATATTCTGTAAGATACCAAGTACCAATTCCTGTTGGATTGAAAAGTTTTACTACAACCTTATGGTCAATAGTTTTTTCTTTTCCCTTGTTTACCTGATAGTTTTTGATAAGCCTTTTTTCAATTTCTTTTGTAAAAAGTTTCATATCTTTGCCTCCCTTTTTTGTTCTGCTTGTTCCATTTGTTTTGCTTGTTTATCATAATCTTCAGCAACCATTTTCATGGCAATAAGTTGATCACCTGTATAATCACCTGTATGCCAATCAATGTTATATTGAAGTTCTTCAGATTTTGTCCAAAGAAAAGAAATGTAATCTTCTTTCATGGATTTTCTCCAATCAAAGTTATCATCTCTTTTGTAGTCATGGACCAATCTAATATCAGCCACGACATTGTAAGCATGAGTCAAACTCATACCTGTATTATTAGTAGTCATGTTTTTTTCTCCTGTTTTTTTGTTATACATACTGAAATCGTACCAAATCAGATATAGGTGTCAATACATATTATTAATTATTATTATAATGTATTACTACCTCTAGTTGTACTACTTTTGTTCTTCTATGGGGTATAATATAAAGTAATAATAACTATTGACTATTATTATGGATATGATAGGATTTGACTATAACTAATATGGAGAAAAAAATGCTAAAAAAATACAATGTACTAAAAGATGGTAGAGTCCAGCATGTAACAGCTACTGACTTCAATACAGCTAAAATTGGTTTTTCAAATGCTTTCGGTCAGATACCTACAAGAAATCAAATACTAAAACTGATGGATATTTCTATTGGTAGTAAAATGGAAATGTTTGGATTCACAATAGTTGTAAGAAGTCAAAACAAAAGCTGGAAAGAAATGAGAGATGAAGTCAATAGATAGGGAATGTGGAGATTGTAATCTTTGTTGTAAACTACCGAACATAGATAATGGAAAGTTTAAAAAAGATTATACATGGTGCAAACATTGTGAGATCGGAGTTGGTTGTAAGATATATCCACAAAGACCAAAAATTTGTAAAGACTTTGAGTGTGCCTGGAAAAAAAATCATGTACCTGACTATTTTAAACCAAACAAAGTCGGATTTTATATAATAGTAGAAAATGAACTTTCTTTGAGAGATAAAGTTTTTACAATTTATGCAGAAGAACACAGAGTTCACAATATACATAAACATTTACAAAAGTTTCAGTATGTTGATAAAGAGGGTGATGAATGGAGATATTGTATAAGATATAATGCTAATGATAATGATTTAGCAATTTATGATAGAAAAAGATTTGGAAACAAAATAGTATTTGGTAAAAGAGGTGAAATATTATGAGTCAAGGTGAATTTGATTTTGATAAATACCCAAACAAAGCTGGACACCGAGGGGTAAGAACCAGCATAAAATCAGCAGAAGATATAAACCCACATTTAAGAAGATTACATAAAATGATAATGATAGAATTAGAAAGTGTATATCCTGGAGGACTTACTGGTACTGAATTAGCACAAAGGTTGAAAAGAAATATACTTACAATTAGACCGAGAACTACAGAAATGAAGTTATTAGGTATGATTGTAGATACAGAAAAAACAAAAAAAAATGATGCTGGGAAACCTGAAATAATCTATAAATTAAGAGGATTAGATGTTATAGATTATTATGGGATTCAAAAAGATATTAAGAAGTAAAACTCATTTACAATTCGTTTCAGAACATGGTTGTACTATCTGTGGTAGAACTGATGTTCAATCTGCTCATATTAGATATGCTGGTGCTGGTATTGGAATGAAACCATGTGATAGTTTCGTTGTACCTCTTTGTATAGAACACCACCAGGAACAACACTCTATGAATGAAAGAATGTTTTGGCATTTATACAAAATAAATCCCATAGCAAAAGCACTTGCACTTTGTGCTGAAAGTCCTGATAAAAAAATAAGAAAAGGTATATTTGACAAGTTTCATAGTCATTTTGATTGGTAATGAAATATATAGTAATTATGGTGGTGCTTACTTTTCAAGGAGATTTAGAATACAGAAAATATGAGTTTATCAATAATGGTAAAACAAACGATGAATTAATTATTGAATGTTCAAATAAAGCTGATGAAATCAGGGAAGAAATATCATATCATACTTGGAATTATAAAAAACAAGGACCACTAAGTCAGGGTTGGTACTTAAAAGATAAAACAGGAATGCTGATTGCAACTATATGTTAAATGAAAGAATACAAAATACAAATAGAGGTATGCAAATTTTTATATTATCTACAAGATAAATATCAATTCAGATTTTTTCATATTCCAAATGAGGGCAAAAGAACAATACAATCTAGAATGATTCTAAACAAGATGGGATTGAAGTCAGGGTGTCCTGATTTATGTATTGAGTTTTCAGGTGGTAGAATAGTTTATATAGAACTTAAAACATCCACAGGTAGATTATCAAACAATCAACAGCTTTGGTATGAAAACTCGGTCAAGTTGAAAACACCACATTTTGTGCTTAAAGGTGATTTTGATACTATTAAAAATCAAATCTATGAAATTGTAAGAAGACATGGTAGATTTATTGAAACACAACCTAAAAGTGAAGTTGTAAAATAAATTAAAAACCTATAAGAATGTAAATGGTGGAGCGAGAAAAATTTATAATATTACCTGAAAAATTTATATTTGATTACAAACTTACTGGTAATCAGATAAAGGTTCTGTGTTTTTTTATAAAATACAACTTAATGTATAAAGAATTGTTTTTTTCAGTAAATTACATATCAAAGCACCTAAACCTTTCTGAAAGAACTATATCCAAGATTTTACAAAAATTCAAGCGATGGAAATTTTTGTCATGGGTTAAGAGAACGAACAACTCCAACTTGTACACACTTTATGTACAGAAACCAACCAAATGGTCAAAAGAGGGTCAAACACCGAGCAAAAATTACTCACTAATAAATACATATAATAAAAACAATACTAATGAGAAAGATGAGGGTAAAAAATATGTAAATATAAATATTATTCAACAACACCTCCAAAAAATTACAAAAAACACCAATATATTTTATAAGGCAAAAGTGAACGAGAATAGAAAACTTTCGCCGAGGGCATTATTAGAGAAAAAAGCATGGCAACTTTTAAGCGAAATGGACAAGTACAAAAGGGAAATGTTTATAAGTGAATTTGAAAAAGATAAAAATAAATGGGAGGATTTTCTAAAAAGAATAAAACACCATAAATTTGTATTTTACAAAGGTTATAAAAGAAGATAGAAAGGCATAGGGTTATGAAGCGAGAGTGGAAATAACCCCTTATTATGAATATTCAAACAATAAACATAACAGAAGTAAAACCATACGAAAATAATCCAAGAAAAATTTCAGAAAAAGCAATAGACAAAGTAGCTTTGAGTTTAAAAGAATTTGGATGGCAACAACCAATCGTAGTTGATGAAAAAAATGTAATCATTGCTGGACACACAAGACATAAGGCAGCAGAAAAACTTGGATATAGAGAAGTACCAATTTTAAAAGCAGTTGGATTATCTGATGAGAAAGTAAAAGCATATAGATTTATGGATAATAGAAGTCATGAAGAAACTTCTTGGGATTGGGATTTGGCTGTAAAAGAAATATCAGAACTTATAGATCAAAATCAAGTAGATGAAAAACTATTAGGTTTTGATGAGGGTGAATTTGATTATATTAAATTAAGGTTTCAAGAAATGGAAACTGATAAATCAATCAAAGAAAATGCTGATGGTGGTGATGAATCAGTAAAAACATCAAACACATTTACAAATCCATCAGATGAAAATACAAAATTTGTAGAGTTTTCAATATTACTTACAGAAGCTGATAGAAAAGAACTTTATAATATTCTTAATGAAATAAAAAATAACCACAATTTAAAAACTTTTGCTGAAGCAATAATGTTTTTAGTTAGGAGATAAATGACAACACTTACACCTCAAACAGGTTATATTTTAATGATTAGTTATGGCTTGTTTATGTTTGGACTTTCATATTTTTATTTAAAAGGTTCAAAAACAAATACAAACTTTTTAGTAGCAGATAGAAAAGTTGGATTTATGAAATCAGGATTTTCAACTGCTGCAACCTGGATATGGGCTCCAGCTTTGTTCATAGCATCACAAAAAGCATATCAGCAGGGTTTACCTGGAGTATTTTGGTTTACTTTTCCAAATATTTTATGTCTTTGTATCTTTGCATACTTTGCACATTATTTAAGAAAAAAATTTAAAAATGGTTTTACACTTGCTCAATATATGAATGTAAGACATTCTAGAAGAGTACAAATTTTATATATTATTAGTCTATCTGCTCTTTCAATTTGTCAATTTGCTGTACAGCTACTTGCTGGTGGTGCAGTAGTTACTTACTTGACAGGTATAGACTTTACAATCGTAACAATCATACTTACTGCAATAGCTTTATCCTACAGCTTTGTTTCAGGAATAAGAGCATCAATAATGACAGATGTATGGCAGATGATAATAATCCTAGTGGTAGTATTAGTAGTAGTGCCTCTAGTGTATGTAAAAGGAGGCGGTCATGAAGTACTGGTCAAGGGCATTGGTGGAATCTCTGGCGAGTTTACTAATGTCTTTGATCCAGGAGTTGCATGGTCATTTGGAGTCGTTGTAACAATTGGATTGTTAGCTGGACCCTTTGGTGATCAATCCTTTTGGCAAAGAGCATTTACAACAAAACAGAATGAAGTCAAGAAGTCTTTTTTACTTTCAGCTTTAGTCTTTGGTGTTGTTCCAATCTTTACATCCATAATAGGTTTTATGGGTGCAGGTTTGGGTATAGATGCTGGAAATAAAGCACAACTTATAAATATTATAACCGTCAGCGAATTATTGCCTAAAGCTATATTAATACCTTTTGTTTGGATGTTGCTATCAGGTTTAGTATCTACTTTAGACTCAGGACTTTGTGCAATATCATCAATAGCAAGTACAGATTTAGATATGAAAGCAAAAAATAAACTAACTAGAGCAAGATCAGGAATGGTGCTGTTAGCAATTGGTGGTATTATTATTGCAAATATTCCTGACATGAAAATATTATATTTATTTATTTTTTATGGAACATTAAGAGCATCAACATTACTACCTACAATTTACACAATCATAAATAAAAAAGTTTCTGAAACAGGAATGTTTTATGGAATATGTACTTCTTTAGGTTTTGGTGTACCAGTTTTTGCATTTGCAAAATTTAATGGTCTTACTGATTTAGCAGTTTGGTCATCAATCTTTGTTGTAACTGCAAGTGGTGTAATTGTTTATTACTTTACAAATTATGGTAGTATTAAAAAAACGAGAAATTGAAACTAATGTATATCAATCAGCATTAGATAGATTTAGATATTTATTTGATAGTTTTGATAAAGTAGTTGTTTCATTTTCAGGAGGTAAAGACTCAACCGTCTGTCTAAATCTTGCACTTAAAATTGCAAAAGAAAAAAATAAATTACCATTAGATGTTTATTTTTGGGATGAAGAAGTAATCATGCCTGAAACAGTAGAGTATTTGATGAGAGTAAAAAACCATCCTGATATAAGATTAAAATGGCTTTGTATTCCTGTAAAACATAGAAATGGAGGAAGTCGTAGAGATCCTTTTTGGTATCCATTTGACCCTAGATGTAAAGATAAGTGGGTAAGACAAATTCCTGATTTTGCTATAACACACATTCCAGGTTTTCAATTTGGACATACAATTCCTGAAGTATCTCATTTAGTTTATAGTCATACAAATGGTAGAGTTGCTGATGTTAGAGGTTTGAGAGCGCAGGAAAGTTTAACAAGATTTAGAGCTGTAGCCGGTAAAGTGAAAGATAACTGGATAACAGGTGCAAGAAGTGGATATAGTTATGGTTGTTCACCTATCTATGATTGGACATCATCTGATGTTTGGTTAGCACCAAAAATTTATAATTGGGATTATAACAAAGTTTATGATGTTCTTGATAAAATGGGTGTAGGTAAAAATGAACAAAGAGTTTGTGTTCCATTTGGGGAAGAACCAATGAGAGGACTTTGGCAGTATAAAGTTGGTTGGCCACACCTTTGGGCATTGATGACTCAAAGAGTTCCTGGAGCATCAACTGCTGAAAAATATTCAAGAACACAATTGTATGGATTTGGTGGCATAAAACTTCCAAAAGATAAAACCTGGAAAGATTGGTTTTATGATAATGTTGCATTGTATGATAAAGAACAACAGAAGTTTATTCTACAAAATGTGAGGTCAGCAGTTGGTAATCATATTAATATTGCTAAAAGACCAGTACCTGATACAACTCCTGATGATATAACTGGTTTATCATGGAAAGGTCTATGTATGATAGCTTTGAGGGGTGATATGAAAGGTAGAAGATTAAGAACAATGTCAAGTCATGCTGACCCTGAAAAGAAAAAACTAATAGATCAAATGAGGTTAAAAGATGAAACAAGGTATTGAAAATCAACCTGTTGGAAAAGTAAAATGGGTAGATAGAAATGAGTTAAATGCTAATGACTACAATCCAAATTT
>VTLG01000671.1_pt1 | contig 38026 bp, 61 predicted proteins | sample 4694571 | NCBI WGS metagenome assembly VTLG01 (sample SAMN12604809, study PRJNA352737) | marine metagenome | biome: ENVO:00000447; feature: ENVO:00000209|ENVO:00000569|ENVO:01000036; material: ENVO:00002151; isolation source: viral sequences binned using virsorter ...
AAAAAGGTTTAGCTTGACTTTCAAGAACACTGCTGAAAGTATTAAAAATTTCTTGATCTGTCATGGTGAAAAATTAGTAAACTACAGATGTTACTAACAGTGAGCTAGTAACGGGATGTTTTGGCGGCTTGCAGGGGTTGTTGGCCGCCTTACTCCTTCAATGCAGCGCAAGCGGCTGGAATATTGTTAACCTCGCAGTCTTGACGGGTCATGTCTTCCAATGCGGAAGTGGTAACTGCAAAGAATAAAAGACTGGCAGTAATGCCGAAAATAAAAAGCTTCATGGGGTTGTTTGCTTATACATTAATAATAAAACCTACATCAACAGTTGTCAACACTTAGGCAAAAAAAAAAGAGCCTTTCGGCTCAGGTGTTCAGGTTTAATATGTGCTTATCAAACCAGTCACATTTGCTTTTAAAGCTTTTTAGATGTGATGGAAAACCTTTTGTTCTTTCGTAATCTTCAAATGTTTTTAAGTCTTGAAGAAGTTTTTGAACTGTTAGCATTGAGACCGTCTTTAGCTGACTACTCTTTTATTATACACATATCTATCAACACCTGTCAACACTTGGCAAGAAAAAACCCCTCGTTAGGAGAGGGGAATTGAGCCGTAATCTTCAAGAACAAATTTCCTTAGTTTGGTGTTGTTCATTGCTTTTAGCTCGGTTAGTCGCTCTTGAGGTGCGCAACCTTCATAAGCCTTTGGATCGTCATCAACGCAATCTTGATACCAAGTCATGTAGTTTTCAATAATGTTTGAGCGTTGATTTTTAGTTAAATAAGCAGAAGCCATTTTACTTGGGGTTGCTTGCTCTTTTATTATATACATACTATCAACACCTGTCAACAAGGCAATAAAAAGAGAGGGGTGTTAGTCCTCTCCAAAGTCTTCGATTAAATCGGCTAAGTGTTCTGCCATCCGCCCGTAGTCGTTGATTTCAACCGTATCACCATGTTTGATGATTGATTGAGCCAACGCCTTGGCAGCGGCCAAAGTGTCGCTGTGCATGAAATAAATCAGTGGACATATCTTTTATACAGCAGGAGTCAACACCTGTCAACAAGGCAATAAAAAACCCCGACTAGCGGGGCAGTGTTTTAGGGCCAGAACTCGACAAGACTCGTTAAATCTTTTAGTCCTGAGACAAAGAATCCTCCACCTTGTTCTCCTGTATGAGGATTTTCAACGTGGTTTTTTAGCTGAATCCATAGATAAGGATCAAATTCATCTGGAGAACCTTTTTTAGGTTTTCCCCAATTATCAAGATGATCTATGTCGGGATGGGCTAAGGCTTCTTTCCAAGAACGTGGTTTTACCATCTTTAGAAAAGAATAGCGGTAACTGCCAGTCCTGCGGCGATAGCAAATAGAACGGTGACTTCCTGTTCTAAATTTTTAACCCTGCGGCTCAAGCCTTCATTTGTCGTAGCAAGATCTTTGTATAAAGGTCTTTTGCTTTTCTTGACGGTAGTTGATGTCATATCAAAAGGGGTTGTTGACTTATTCATTATACATACATTATCAACAAGTGTCAACAGGTAAACAGTTTTTGTTGCTTGGCCGTTTCTTTCTCAAACAAAGGTAACGCCGTTTCTGAGTTAATTCTTTTTATTGCTATCTCAATATATTCTTTTGAAATTTCGCTCCCTATATACTGTCTGTTCATGCTTTTAGCCACAATAGCTGTTGTCCCTAGTCCCATAAATGGGTCATAAATAAGGTCGTTTTCTTTTGTAAAATTTTTAATTATCGTTTGCACAAGTTTTTTTGGAAAAATAGCCTTGTGTTTTTCTGTTTGTGCTTTTTCTTTTGGAATAAACCACAGATCGCTTAAACTTCCACGCTCAAACTCTGCATTATAAAATTTTCTACTTATTGAATTTTCTTTTGCAAAAACTAATACAAGCTCTGTTCTTTTGTTAAGGACTCCAGAATGTATTGCTGGCTCAGCGTGGCCTTTATCCCATACAATAATGTCTTTTAAATAATCTGCATAATCTCCGATCATTTTAAAAACTGATTTTTTGCTACCTGTAACTATTTGAATATTGTAAAAAACTAAGTTGCTTACTCTTATCAATTCTGAGAGTACATTGCTATGAAAAACATTATAAAAATTTATATCTAAATTATCTGCAAAATCGTCATATTTTGTCGATAGTTCTTTAACGATCTGCCTAGAGCAATATTTTCCGTTCCTAATCCTTAGATTCATATTATACGGCGGTGAAGTTATGACCGTATGAACAGAATTATCTTTAAAATTTTTTAGTGTTTTCAAGCAACACTCGTTGTAAATATAATTTTTTTTCATTTTATTTCTAATTGATAAGATGGTTCAAATAATTCAATTTGTTGTTTGTCTGTATTTAATTTATCTTGGACATAATCAAAATATTCTTTATTAATTTCTATACCAGTGCAATCAATATTTTTATTTTTACAAACATCCAAGACAACACCTGAACCCATAAAAGGATCAATAACAGAACTTGGATCAAACCAGTCAATTAGATTTTTTATTAATTTGTAAGGCTTGCCCCATGCTCCTAATTTGTTTGACATGTTACGGGGGTAAATCAAGACACTGTTTAATTGTTTTTGTGCTTTAGGGTTGTAAACTCTATTTTTTGTTGTCAGTTTACCTATTGAACCAGTGCCCTTGTACTGGGGTTGTGTTTTTTGATAATCACCTACATTTGCTTGCTTTGGTTTTCCATAAATATAAATATAATCATGCGTAATTCTTGGCAAATTATTACTAACCCATCTACCATCCGCAAAATGCCAAACAAGTTCTGTTTTTGGTTTTCCTAGTTTTTTTTCAACTTCATGTCTTGAATTTGCATTGCAGAAAGCAATTATATTTTTTGGTTTTTTAAAATTTATTTTGTGCCAGTCTTTGAAAGGTGGGTCTAGTACCATTAGATCAAAATTATTTAATTGATCAACAAGATCAAAACAGTTGGAATTGTATAAAGTAAGCATAATAAGAAGCCCCGATTGTTACGGGGCGGAAGGGCCATCAACTTGCACAAGTCTTTCTAAGATCTTTATTAAGCGCTGGAAATTAGCAGCGTCTTCTGAGAAAGGTTCCATATTTTCCCAGTCAGATAAATAATCAATTTGTTCAAGATCAGGTTGGTTATCTAGTTGAGTAGGGGCAGACGAAAAACGCCCATCTTCTAACCAATAAGTTCTACCTGTCTTTTCATCGTTAATAAAAGAAGTCATTTTTCTTGGGGGTTGCTTATGTCTCTATCATATACATATCATCAACAGGTGTCAACAAGGGGCTTTATCTACTTCAACTTCAAACCCTTTTTCTCTCAGTTCTTCAATTCGATATTCTTGGATTTTGCTCAATCTTCCATTCTTTGCCTTGACCTCTACAAATTTACATTCATCAGGTTTACACAGAATTAAATCAGGTAAGCCAGTTTTGTTGCTCATAATAATCTTGATCACTGTCCACCCTTTTTTCTCGTATTCCTTGATTAACTTCGCTTGATAAACCTGTTCTCTCATAGCGGTAATGTTTAACGGTGAAATTTTCTTTATTTTGTACTGTTTTGAATACTTTAGGTTCTAGCGTTTTTTCTGCAAATACATAGTGGATCTTGGGCGGATTCTTACGACCCAGAAATGACAAGCGTTCTCTTGATTGAAGGTAGGATAATGCGCTGTAATCAATTCCAACAAATACCAAATCATCAGCAGCCGATAAATTAACCCCTTCTCTAGAACTTCTTACTTGACCAATAAAAACTTTACTCTCATCCTCGTTAAAAATCTCTGGGTTATCCGTTGCACTCTCTCCAAACACCTTTTTCAACATCACACCTTCAGCTTTAAAGCAATACAAAATGGCTAACCGATTCTTAAATGTCTTTTTAATATATTCAATTTTCGTATAGTCAAAAATTACAGTTCCATGATTCTCTGTTATTACATGGCCATTTGATAGCTGTCTAAGTTTACTCATCACCTTACTTCCACTATCAGCTAAAACGCTTCTACACCTTGGGTTGCCAATTACTCCATCTCTAATAATTCTCAAAATCATCCGATACGTTCTTTTTTTCATCTTTACCAGATGCACCTGTTCAACAATTTCAACCTCAAAACCTGCATCCCTCTGGGTCATCTCAACCACATAAGGTTTAATCGCTTTTAATACCTTGTCTTCGATCACCTCCGAGTAATCATTGACCTCAATCCCAGTACCTACTTTTTTCTTTTTTACATTGACGTAATTATCAGCCCATCGATAAAAATTTTGGTATTGGCTCCATAAATGCTGAGTACAAGAATATTGATGGTACAACTGACTAAAACTTTCAGGTGATGGCGTTCCACTCATCAAAATTACATTCTTACAAACTAAGTTCAATATTTGCCGTTGCCTCTGGCTTGCTTTGGGAAATGCGCCAATACTATGGGCCTCGTCAACTACAACACAATCCCATGTCTGTCCTGTAAACTTTTTTACCTGTTCAAAATTGGTCACAGTAACGACCTCCTTTAATCCCATTGCCCTTACATCTTTTTCAATACTTGGGATTGCTTTTTTCTTAGTCACAAATAAAACATTCTCCTTTGCTAAGTCTCCTATCACTTTTAAAACTGTGATCGTTTTACCTGTCCGGCACTCGCCGCATAAATAACCAAAACCAAACTCTGCTACTAATCGTGTTAATTTTGCAGCCGCTTCAATTTGATACGTTCTAAATTCAATCATTGACATGGGGTTAGTTGGTGGTATCTTACCTATATCTCATACAAAAACAACCCCAGTGGATTTAGACACAGAATTAAAGACAATCAACACTCAGCTAACAACATCCCAAATAATCTGGCTTGATGAAAATAAACCTCCTGAACTTTCAAGGGCTGGTTTTATTAGAACAATTATTCGTCATGCAATGACAAAAAAGCAGCTTGATGCTTACGAATCACAGATAAACAGGTAATAAAATGGATTTAATTGAAGAGCTTTCACGCTTGCCTGCTGGCTGGCGTTATGTTGCTGTCAATGCCAACAAACAGCCCTATCAAAAAAATTGGCAACACAACCCCTTAAAAAGATCTGAATTATTTACAGAAATAAAATCAGGTAAAGCAAAAGCAATTGGTGTTGTAGCAGGTGAAAAATCTGGCGTTATGTTCCTTGACCATGATGGTCAATCTGCTTCAGATGTTTTAACGTCTTGGGGTCTCAGCGTTTCATCATTACCTCCTTCATGGATGGTGACATCAGGAAGAGTTGGCCGCTTTCAATTGATTTACAAAGTTCCAGAAAAATATTGGTCAAAAATAAAAACTAAAAAATACAAATCAGGTGTTGTTGCAGATGATGGTTCTGTTGAGCAAGTTGAATTACGTTGGAACGCTTGCCAGTCCGTTGTAGCAGGAGCGCACCCAACAACAAGCGGCTATTCATGGATGAACAACAGATCTCCTGATGATCTCCCACTTGCAACAGCACCAATAGAACTGCTGAAAAAAATGATGGATACAAAAAAGCCATCAATAAAACCTGAAATCATTAACTCAGATATAGACAAAGCTCGTTCCTTACTTCAGTCAATTAATCCATCTCGTCTTGATGATTACGACACTTGGATTCAAATTGGTATGAGCCTTCATAGTTGTTCAGATTCCTTACTCAACGACTGGATTCATCTTTCAGAACAGGCATCAAATTTTAATCAAGGTGAATGTGAAAAAAAATGGCAGTCCTTTGGTAAGCGTTCAGGGGTTTCACTTGGCACCCTAGTTAAGTATGCTAAAGAAGACGGCTGGACTCCTCCACCAAAAACCTTTCCTACTTCCCTCGTTCCGCAGAAAAAAGAAGATAACGACACTTCAGTTATTCCAAAAAAATTAGAACAACTAACCCCTACAGAATTAGTTGAACTTTTAAGGCAACAGCAAGACAAGATTCAATTCAACATCTTCACTCAAAATGTTGAGATGAATAACCAGACAATGAAAAACATTGAATTGTTTTATCTCACTCTTGCAGAACTAGGTTTCAAAGTTTCAAAAGAATTAGCCGTTGATTGCGTTCAGAAAGTGGCTTATGAAAACCAATTCGACCCAGTTAGAAATTACCTTGAAGCTGTCTCTCAAAATGTTGAACCAACTTTCATCGACAGACTTGCATCAACTTACTTACGACCATCAGATCAAACACTGCAAGATCCCACGATCTACGACCAGATGATGAAAGCCACCTTGATCGGTGCAGTTAGGCGAGTAATGGAACCAGGTTGTAAACATGATTATGCAACAGTATTAAAAGGAAAACAGGGCGGCGGAAAATCAACTTTTTGGAAAATCTTGGGCGGGCAATTCTTCAATGATTCCCTCGGTGATCTTTCCTCAAAAGATGATGTCCTTTGTTTACATAGAAGCTTCATCTGCGAATGGGGAGAAATTGACAGAGTGACAACTAAAAAAGAAGCGGGTTCAATAAAATCATTTCTATCAAGATCAACTGATCATTTTAGAGTCCCTTATGGTCGGGCAATAGAAGAGCATCCAAGACGAGGTATAATTGTTGGCTCAACAAACACAGATGGATTTTTAATTGATGAAACAGGCAACCGCCGTTTTCTGGTCATCCCCTGTGAAACTGACCTACAAAATCAAGTTGATTTTCATTCCTTAGAAATTGAAAGAGACTCAATATGGGCTGCTGCTTTTAAAGCTTATAAAAATAAAGAGCCGCATTACTTAACATCTGATCAAGAACAACAAGTGGCAGAAGATAATCTTTCTTACCTCATTGAATCACCTTGGACTCAACCAATAATTTCCTACCTACAAACACCAAACAATAAATTCAAAGATATTACTATCGAACTTTTGCTCACTGAAGCAATCGAAAAACCAAAGTCATTTCAAAAAAAAGGTGATGTTATGCAAGTCTCATCCATTCTCAAAACGCTCGGATATGAAAGAAAACGAAAAAGGATAGAGGGAACACCCAAATGGGTGTGGGAACACATCGCTTGATTCTGTTCTCTCCTCTGTTCCTTTACTGGGAACGCTGAAACCCCTTTATTTTCCAATGCTTGTGCTTACCTGTTCTCTGTTCCTATAAAACTATATAATATATATATATTATTATATATATAGGGTATATAGGGCGTATAGGGTACATAGGGCTCTATAGGGAACTATGGGAACGGTAAGAACAGTAGGAACACCCCCTTAATCTCATTTTTGTCTCATGTCTGTCTCAACTAAGAATGAACCCGTTGTGGATCGTCTTATTCTTCTCCTTAATCAATCTGAATATGTTGCAGATGCAATTCTCGATAATGCCTTAGAAGAACAAAAAAGGCTTGATCCGAAATTAGTTGCTGCTCTAACCCAGAACTTGGTAAGAATTGCTGATATATTAGCGGCAGCACAAGAAGCTGATCTCAAACCTTTATCCAATGAATAAGCTATATTTTGCTTATGGCTAATAAATCAACCAAAATTGAAGTCAATAATCGGGTAAATGATATTTATCAATTGCTCTTGGATGGAAACTCAAGGACTCAAATAGCTCTATATGCAGCAGAGAAATGGGGTGTAAAAATGAGGACAGTAGACGAATATTTATCAAAAGCTCGTGAATTGCAACAGATGGATGCTCAGGTCGAAAGGCCAACTTGGTTATTAGCTGCTATATCTCGTTTGCAAAATTATGAAAGCAAGGCAGCAAAGAGTGGACAATTTCAAGCGGCTAATAGAGCAATTGAACTCCAAGCTCGTCTTTTAAGGTTTGAATTAAGTTGAGCAATCTTCTTACAGGTATTTGTGAAAATGAGCCATTAATGGCTTTTGCTGAAAGAGATGTTTTTTATTCTCCACCAACAGCCGAGGAAGTAACTAATACGGTTTATGAAACTTTGCTACCTCATCAAGCTTCCTTTTGCGCTGATCTGGAACACCGCAAATTGGCGTTAGTTTGTGGATTTGGTGCAGGAAAAACTGTTGCACTAATCGCTAAAAGTGTGATTCTTGCAGCAAAAAATATTGGCTTTGTATCTGCTTTATTTGAACCAACAAACACAATGTTGAGGGATGTGTTGCATAGGTCAATGCTTGAGATGTTGGAAGAATGGAAAATCCCTTTTAGCTATAGAGCCTCACCAATGCCAGAGCTAACAATTCAATTCAAAGAAGGCAGCCATACAATTTTGTTCAGAACCATCTTGAATTATCAAAGGTTGAGGGGGCAAAACTTATGTTCAATTGGATTTGATGAAGCTGACACCGTAGGAAGTTACGAGGCAGAGCAAGCCATGAATATGGCACTTGCTCGTTTACGTTCTGGAAACATCCAGCAGTTCTTTGTCACTACAACTCCAGAGGGTTTTGGCTTTGCTCATAAAACATTTAAGAAAGAAGCAAAAGAAGACACAAGATTGATTCAAGCAAAGTCAACTGATAATCCATATTTGCCCCCTGACTTTATCGAGAATCTATATTTGAATTACGATAAAAATTTAATAGAGGCGTACCTCAACGGAAATTTTGTAAATTTAAATACGGGTTCTGTATATACAAGATTTAGTAGAGCTAAGCACGTTATTGATGAATTACCTTTTGTAATTCAGGGTGAGCCATTACTTTGTGGAGTTGATTTTAATGTATCAAATATGAACGCAGTTATGGGGGTAAAAGAAGGTGATAAGCTTTATGTTTTTGATGAAATATGTAAAGAGTTAGATACTGATTCACTAGCAAAAGAAATTAAACGCCGCTATCCTACAAACAAGATTTATGTTTATCCAGATGCTAGTGGGGCAGCGAGAAATACAACTAATGCGTCAAGGACAGATATATCAATCTTGGAAGGTTATGGATTCACTTCAATGGCTCTTAAAAGTAACCCACCGATCAAAGACAGGGTTCAGACCTTACAAGCACTCTTGGAAAACTCAAAAGGACGGGTGCGAATGGCGGTTCATGCCCGTTGCAAATCATTGATTGAAAGTTTGGAATTACAAAGTTATGACGAGAAAACTGGTTTACCAGATAAGCAAAATAATTTTGATCACTTAAATGATTGTTTAGGTTATCTTGTGTATCGTGAGTTCAATATGATTTACAGTAAGGCAGGAGCAAGAACAGGCTTTAGAATCTACTAAAAGCTTGATACTATGAGGAAAAAAAGTGTACGGCACTCTTGACGGAATCTACAACCCCATAACAACCGTTGCAGCTACTACGGTTGCAAGTCCTAACGCTGCCTATCAGCGCATGGCAAACTTCTGGGGATTGATTACCGATCTAAGAGAAGGCACATATAAGATCAGGAGTGAACATAGAAAATATTTGCCGCAACAACCTAGAGAACAAGATGATTCTTATGATGTTCGATTAAGTCGTTCAACCGTTGTCCCATTTGTGCAGCGAATTGAAAAAATGTTATCGGGCATGTTGGTTAGAAAACCCATCCGATTAGATGATGTTTCTGATTTAGTTCGTGAACAATTATTTGATGTTGACTTGGAGGGGAATGATTTAAATGTTTGGTTATATCAAACAGCAAGGCAAGCAATAAGCTTTGGCCATGTTGGTGTTTTAGTAGATGCACCAAAAGAAGGAGAAAAGGCAAGACCGTACTGGGTAACGTATCAACCGTCAGATATTCTTGGATGGAGAACAGAGGTTAGAGAAGGTGTAAGGAAATTATCTCAACTTAGATTGCTTGAGAGAGTTGTAGAACCAGATGGGAAGTATGGAGAAAATACAGTTGAACAGATCAGAGTTTTAGAACCTGGTAGTTTTGAAATTCACAGAAAAAAAGATAAGGGTGATTTTTATATCCATGACTCTGGAACCATGAGCTTAGATGAAATTCCATTTTCTATTGCTTATGCAAATAGAGTTGGCCCTTATGAATCTAGAAGTCCGTTGTATGACATAGCAGAATTAAATTTAAAGCATTATCAAATTCAATCTGATCTTGATAATATTCTTTCTGTTTCTGCTGTTCCCTTATTAGCTTTTTATGGTTTCCCTGCTAGTGCAGATGAGATTTCAGCAGGACCAGGTGAGGCATTAAGTTTACCGCAGGAATCAAGAGCAGAATATATAAGCCCCTCTGGAGATAGTTTTGACAGTCAATTTAGAAGGTTGAACGATATTGAAAAGCAAATTAATACGCTTTCATTGGCGGCGGTGATGGGTTCTAAGTTGGTAGGGGAGACAGCAGAAGCCAAGCGTATTGATCGTTCACAATCAGATGCAACGCTTATGGTCTTAGCTCAACAGATGCAGGATTTAGTTGATAACTGTTTGAGGTTTCATTCCATGTATTTGAATGAGCCTAACGTTGGCAGTAGTTTTGTTAATCGTGATTTTGTTAGTGCAAGATTAGAGCCGCAAGAAATACAAAGTTTGTTGCAACTTTATACGGCTGGAACTATTTCACAGAAGACATTGCTTGACCAACTTTCCTCTGGTGAAGTCTTAGCAGATGACTTTGACGTTGAGGAAGAGTTGGAAAGTACGCAGTCGGGTGGGTTGATTGAAATGGATGCAGCTCCAACTGAAGCGGCTTGATGAATGGCAACAAAAACTGCGGTAGCGGCTCCTGTTCCCGAAGCGTTTTATAGGGAGGTTATTGATTTAAACCGTTATAGCAATTCTGTTGCTGGTCAATATGCAAGAGCTTATAACGACATTATTGCAAGAGCAGCAGAAAGACTTGTTGATATTGATTTTAGGCAGCAGGGGGTAATTAATGCTGTTGCACCTGAGACAAGGAAAAGATTAAGAGCAATTATCAAACAATCGAAAGATAGTTTAAATACATGGTCAGGTGAATCTGCTAGGGCATTTAAGAAAGAGCTTCAAGGGTTAGCAGTATTACAAACTGAATTTATAGAAGATGAATTAAAGAAAGTCGTAGCATCTGGGGATATTCCAATTAATAGTGTTGCTGTTAGCACTGGTTTTGGTGATGCTGTTGTTAGTACAGATCCAACAAGGTTGAACTTGTTTGGAAGACCAGAGGAAGAATTTAAAAAGTTTAAGGCTGGAGATTTTGCACTTTCAACAAGACGGGGTGAATTATTGACGCTGCCTAATGGTGAGACTGTTGAAAAGGCATTTAGAGGGATAGCAGCAAGATCAAGTGAAAGATTAGGTGGAGCAATTAGGCAAGGTGTTTTATCAGGTGAAACGAATGTGCAAATTGCAAGGCGATTAATGGGACGTTTGAATTTTAATGAATACGCAAAAGAAGGTACAAGGGCTTTTGCTTTAGCAGGAAATCAACCATTAAAGCTTGCAAACAATCAAATCAAAACGATTGTTAGAACATCAATCAATCAAGTTAGTAATGCAGCTAGTCAAAGTGTTTATGCTGCGAATAAGGATGTTGCTCCAGAATATGAATATGTGGCAACGCTTGATAGTAGAACAAGTTCAATCTGTCAGAGATTAGACGGGCAAAAATTTGGATATGATAAGGGGCCAACACCTCCACAGCATTTTAATTGCAGGTCTACAACTGTTCCTGTTGTTGATTATGAGGGATTAGGTTTAACGCCTCCACCTGAAACAAAGATCACAACAAGACCAAGTGAAACTGGCAGAGTACCTCAGAAAGTTTCTTATGGTGACTGGCTATATGAGCAAAGAGCAAGGGGAGCAAATGACAAGTTATTGAAATATGAACCAGGTGAATTGCAGATTAAAACTTTAGGATTTGAAAAGGCAAAATATTTTAATCGTTTAGCTGCAAAGAGTAATGGTAAGGATGCTTTAAGGCAGGTTATTAGAAGCGATGGAACAGAATTAACGCTAGAGCAATTGAAGAAAAAATATGGTAAGCCTAGTGATATAAAAGCAGCTAAGAAGGCAACACCAAAAGCAACACCAAAGGTTAAAACAGCAGCAGAGGAATTAAAAGAAACGAAAGCACAACTGGCAGCATTACGAGAACGAGATCCATCTTTGCCGACTATTGCTCAGTTGCAGGTTGTAGCCCCTACCGCAAAGTTAAAGGCTCAAGATATTCAGAAAACTTTTGATTTAATGGATGAGATGGAAGGTTTGGCAGGGGAAAACGCTCGCAAATTAAGGCAGTTTCAAGAAAGGAAAGGGGTTGCATCGGTTTGGTCTACAGGTCGGGAGGCTGCTGTGAGTAGAGCTAAGAGTGAAAAAGGAATGGCATTTATTCTTGATAATCCTTATTTAAAAGAAGCTACGAGGAAGGCTGACAAGACAATTTTTGGAAAAGAGTACAGGGAAATATATGAGGACAGACTGAGGACAGGGTTCCCGAGCTATCAAGCAAAGTCTTATTTTACTATGTATGGACAGAGTAAAAGCGTTAAAGGCTTCACATTTAGAGAAGGTTCTAACCATGTTGTTGTGCGTAGAGAGAGCAAAACAATTGGAATCACAAAAAAGAATCAATTAGCAGAGGTTAGAAAAAGTGTTGAGGATGTAATCACTAAAAGGGGAGGTTATTTTGAGCTAAACAGGTCGGCAGGAGGAGACTTAAGATTTACAAAACCAGAACTTGACTGGTTAACAACTTATATTCACGAAATGGGACATCAAGTCCATTTTGTAACGAAAGAATTATCTTATGAAAAGTTTTTTGAAGGAGTTGAAAAAGTATGGAAGCCGAGTGTTTACGGCGGCTCTGATAATATAGAAAGATTTGCAGAGACTTTTGTGCAATATGTTCTGGCTCCTGATAGTCTGAAGAAAACATCACCCGAAGCTTACGAATGGGTTGACACTGTTATGGCACAAGCATTGGAGGCATTATGACATTAATGGAACAAGCGGTAGAGGCTGCTGTTACTTTTCCTGCCAACAAGGATGCCCCTAAACAGGTAAAAGCTTTTTATAACAAGGCAAAGGGCAGGGAAAAAGATGATATTGCATCAACAGTTGAGATTCTTATGGTTAGATCTAATGGTGAAATTGCTAATATTGAATTGATACAAGAACATTGGAGAGACGCATGATGTATGGCAAAAAGACACCAAAAAAGGCTATAAAGAAGAAGAAAACTTATAAAAAGTAATCATGGCAAAATCTTTACTTGAGAGATTATCTGAAGCAAAAGGCAAACCAGCCAAAAAAACAAATGAAAAGAAAGTTCAAAAAAGTACCAAAGGATAAAGAAACAGGCGTTGCAAAGAAGTATTTAAGCGGCGCAAAAAATAAAAGTGCTAAAGCGGCTGAGATTAAAAAAACTGCTGCTGCCTATAAGCGTGGCGAATTTATTGATATAAAAGCTGTATCCAAATCACGCACAAAACAAGATGAAAGCAAAACCACTAAGCGAAAAAACAAAAAAGACACTAAAAGAAAAGGCAGATAAAAGCCGCTTTACTTATGGTCAATTGGCTTCTGTTTATCGCAGGGGGCAAGGTGCTTATCTTTCTAGCGGATCAAGGAATGTACCAATGGCAGCATGGGCGATGGGTCGAGTAAATAGTTTCGTTAGTGGAAAAGGTGGCGCACGAAAAGCAGATTCAGATATATTGGCAAAAGCTAGAAAGAAAAAGAAATGAGCATAAAGAGAGGCGGGCACACTTTTGAGCGTGTTGATAAACCGATTAGAACACCGAGCCACAAAAGCGGAAAATCTCATGCTGTTATAATAAAAAAAGGTGAAGGCTATAAGTTAATTAGGTTTGGTATGCAGGGAGCAAAGACAAAACCACCAAGAAAAGGAGAATCAGAAGCAGATAAAGCAAAGAGAAAAAGTTTTAAGGCAAGACACGCCAAAAACATTGCAAAGGGCAAAACCAGCGCAGCTTATTGGGCTGATAAGACTAAATGGTGAAAAACTAAATGGCTCCTAAAAAAACAAAAACTCCTAAGAAGAGTGCTAAATATTATCGCTCAAATGCTGAGGCTAGGGAGAAAAAAAACGCTGCGCAAAGAAAAAGAAATAAAACAACAAAAGCAAAAAAATATAGAGCAGAATTATTAAAAGCAAGACGAGCAGACGGCAACGAAGGAAAGGGCGGCATGGATTACAGCCATACAAAGAGTGGTAAGATAGTGAGAGAAAACCCCAGCAAAAACAGAGCTAGACAGGGGGCAGGAGGGAAACCCAAAAAAAAGTAATTATTTTAGGTTTAAAGAGTTAGTATTATTAAAACCCCACTAAAAAATTATGGCTGAAGAATTACAGCGTCCAAATTCACCTAACCCTGAAACCGAAGCGTTAAAGGCTGAGATCGAAGCACTAAGGAAGCACAACGATAAACTTTTGTCTGATTACAAGACAGCGAAGGAAACAGCAAAAGCGGTTCCTCAAGGTGTTGATGTAAATGAGCTTATTGCTTTTAAGCAGAAAAAAGAACAGGAAGAGTTAGAAGCAAAAGGCCAATATGAGGAGGCAAGGGAAAAACTAGCGAGTCAATATAGGCAAGCGGAAGAAGAAAAGAATAAAGAGATTGAAGCTTTAAGAAGTGAGAAAAGAAAGCTAGAAATCGAAGCACCTGCTGTTACTGCTTTGGCTGATGTTGTTCACGATCCTCAATATGTATTGAGCCGCTTGAATAAAGATCAACTTTCTAGAGACGCAGATGGAACAGTCGTTGTAGTTGATGGATATACAAGAACACCTGTGAAAGAGTGGGCTGTTCAACAAATGCCAAACTGGGTGCAAAAACATTCCAGACCACAAGGCGGTGGAGCTTCTACGGTAAAAGCATCTACAACAGAATTTGTTTCAGCAGGTGAAAAGAATCCATTTGCACCTGATAGTTTTAATTTGACTGAGCAAAGTCGTTTATATCGAACCGATAGAAATAAATATGAAATGTTGAAAAACGCTGTAAAAGGTTAATATATAAACATCTTGGTCGTGCCAAGTTAGGGTCGTGCCCGTTTTCTATAAATAAATCAATTTTTTCGTATTCTCCATGAGTACACAAAGAAGCGATTTAATTGTTCCAGAGGTTTTTACCCCCTATTTAATAGAGGCTACTACTGCATCAGATTCATTCTTGCAGAGTGGAATTGTCACACCTTTGGCAGAATTAAATCTTTCCTCTGATAGAGGAGGGGATTTTGTAAAGATCCCATTTTATGCAGCTAACTTAAGCGGCGATTTTGAAGTTCTAACAGATAGCACTTCATTAACACCTGGCAAAATTACTGCTGATAACCAGATCGGTGTTGTACTTCATAGAGGTAGAGCATTCAGTTCTAGAGATTTAGCAGCATTAGCTGTTGGTGGCGGCCCTGATCCTATGGCTGCTATCGGTAACAAGTTGGCGGCTTATGTCAACAATCAAAAGCAAAAAGATTTGTATTCTTGCCTTACAGGTGCTTTTGGTTCTCTTAATGCTAACGATTCAAATAGTGCTTTATTTACTCATTGCATAGATTCTGAATCAGGCGATACACCAACAACTTTAAGTCCTCGCCACGTTGCAAAGGCTCAAAGTATTCTTGGTGATCAAGGTCAGAAATTAACCTCTATCGCTATGCACTCCAAGACTTATTACGACTTGGTAGAGCGTAAGGCGATTGATAGAATTTACGACAACACTGGGGCACCTGATACAGGCGCAACTGCTGGTTCTACTGCAAACGCATTTGTTGGTAGCGCACAAGTTGGCTCCTTCATGGGTCTTAATGTAATCGTTTCTGATGACATCCCAACAACAGGAAGCGGTGCAAGTACTGAATACGCTTGTTTCTTCTTTGCACAAGGTTCTGTCGTAACAGGTGAGCAAGCTCCTCAGCGTGTTCAAACTGATAGAGACATCCTTGCATTAGAGGAAGCAATGGCTGTTGATCTTCACTACATTTATCATCCTGTAGGTTTGAAGTATGCAGTATCCACTGTTAACCCAACAAGAACAGTTCTTGAAACTGTAGGCTCTTGGTCGAAAGTCTACGAAACAAAGAACATTGGTATTGTTCGTGCAACTGTTGTTTCTAACAACGACTAGGGGTAATTAATCATGCCATCACTTTTTGACGTAACTGCTGGTAAAGCTATCGGTTATGTAGACGGCGGAACCGTCACTCAAGCGACTAACAAAAGTACAGCCGTAACGCTCAATACTTTGTCTGGTCAGATCACAATGAACGATGCAGCGTTAGCAGCCGCAGCCGAGGTAAGTTTTACACTTACTAACAGCAAGATTGCTGCCACTGATGTTGTTATTGTGAACCATTCTTCTGCTGGTACAGCAGGATCATATTTAGCTCAAGCAAATACACTTGCAGCAGGATCTTGTAAGATTTCTGTTTCTAACGTATCTGCTGGCTCTTTATCTGAAGCAATTGTTTTATCTTTTGCTCTTATTAAAGGTGCATCAAGCTAATGTCAATGTACGCTTTTAGGCGTATGAGGGAGCAAAACGAGGCTGCTAAACAAGCGGCCTCAGCTCTTTTAGAAAAGCCAAAACCCAAACGCAAGCCAAGAGCAAAAAAAACAGAGGTAGAAAATGGCAATCAGTCTTGATGCAACTGTAGGCGGTGCATCCGCTAATACTTACATTACCCTTTCTGATGCAAACTCTATTGTTGAGGGATTGATTGTTGATGATGATGTCCAAGCATGGGAAGCTGACTCAACAAGTGATGATTATAGAAATCGGGCTTTATATACAGCAGCGCAAAGGATTGATAGAGAAAGATTTTTAGGTGCAAGGGTGGCTGATACACAAGCACTTCAATGGCCGAGGTCAGGAGTAAGAAAACCTGATACCTATACAAACCTTTATGGCTTAAGTTTTCCTAATCGTTTGGTTGCTGATTATTACACTGATACAGAGATTCCAGACCGAGTAAAAAAGGCGCAAGTTGTTTTAGCTGTTTATTTAAATAATAATCGTGATGCTTTAGGACTATCAGGATTAGAGAATTTTAATGCTGTTGCTATTGGATCTATCAATGTAACGCCTCGTTTCTTTGGGGCGGTTGGTGCCGATCAAGTGCCTCCATTGTTTCAAGAATACCTGAATGGGATTAGAATCAGCACACCAGCAAACATCTCAATCAAAAGGGCTTAATTATGGGTTACGGTTACGACTATCCAGCAGGCATTATCATTACAGATACAAATGCTCACACAGGCAGGTTTGGCAAAGTTCATTGCTTGACTGCTGCTGAGGCAACTTTTGTTGCTGAGAATCTTACAGAAAACGGATCATCCACTATTAATGGCATCACAATGGGCGTTGGCTCTGAAGTTTGTGGAGTCATCACAAGCATTACTCTTGCTAGTGGTCAAGTTATCGCTTATTCCTTGTAATGGGTCTTGCTTCTTCTCTAAAAAAAGCAGCATCCAAGAGTTTAAAAGCTCTTGGTGGTTCTGTAACAATTAGAAAAGTAACGGCTGGAAGTTATAACACAACAACGGGAGCTATCAGCGAAAGTACAGCAGATACAGTTGTTAATGGTGTTCTTTCTGATGTTGGCAATTCTGAGGTTAATGATTTAATTCAGGCACAAGATAAAGTTTGTGTCATTTCAGCAGGTGATTTGGATTATGTCCCAACACCTAAAGATCGTGTTGTAATTAGTTCAGTTGTATATCAGATTGTTCAGATCAACACAGAAGAGCAAAACAATACTCCAATTGCTTTTACTTTGTTTTTGAGGTCGTAATGACTAGAAAGATAAGGCTAGATCAAATTGATGATGTAATGGCCGAGGCCGTACAGAAGTTAGTTAGAGCAACAACGTTGGAATGGTCGGCAAGGGTAAAGAAAGCAACTCCAGTTGATACTGGGCGGCTAAGATTAGCATGGCAAACAGACGTTTCAAAGCCATATACAGGAACGATTTTAAATAATATGGAATATGCAGAGCCAGTTGCTTATGGTCAAAACTTGCCGCCTTCATGGGGTGGACAATATCGAACAAGACAGGCAACAGTAAAAGGTTATCCAGAAATTATTGGAAAAGAATTAGAAAATTGGGCTAGGGGAGAATATGAAAAAATCAAGAGAGGTATCTAATGGCAGCCGTTGACCTAAACACAATCAGATCAACCATTGAAGGGCGGTTAGCAACAGAGCTTGCAAGTAGTCCTGTTATCCCTGTTGTGTTTAACAATATGGCTTATGACTCAACAGGCGTTGAATCATTTGTTCAGTGTCAAGTTAGCTTTGGCGCAAATGTTTATTTAACTCAATCAAGTGATTCTCATAATAATGTTGTTGGTCTAATTCTTCTAAATACTTACACCCCAGAAGCGACAGGGGCAGGAGCAAATTTAACCATTGCAAAAAGGATAAGAGATTTATACAACCGCCAAACAGTTTCCAGCGTAATCTTTGATGCACCTGTTGGTCCTGAAACATTAACGGGTGCCCCTGATGGTTTTTATCAAACACAGATTAGAATAACGTTTGAAGTCTTTGAAAATCTTTAATGATGGAAATTACTGAAGAAATGCTTGATGCAATCGAAGCGGTGAAAGGTTTTAGAGATCCAGCTTATTGGGACCCTCGTTGTAGGAGATACATGGAAAAAAACAAAACGGCTGTAAAAAATGTAAAAGATACTAAAAAAGGTTAATATACCTGTAACAACTTTTTTTTATTCTCATGGCCGTTCTTAAAGGTGATGTTGGTAAAATCATGTTTGAAAGCGCAGGCGGTACTGAGGCCGATATTGCAGCAACTAGATCATGGTCTTTATCTGTTACTAAAGATACTCACGAAACAACAAAACAAGGCGATACATCAAAGTCTTTTATTGGTGGTTTGATTTCTGGAGAAGGATCGGTAGAGCTTTTATATGACGATGCAGGCAATTCTGATTATCAAGCGTTTATTGATGATGTTCTAGTAACAGGAGATGCAGGAGACGCATTGTTTGAGTTGTTCCCTAATTCATCAACTTCAGCAAAGAAGATCAGTTTTGCTGGCATCATCACAGGTGCAGAATATGGCGCAACGCTTGGTGAAACTCAAGTCATTAATGTTTCGTTTATTACTAACGGTGCAATTACCTCTGCTATTTAGTAGCTTTTAATTAAACAACCCCTCAACCATGTCAACAAAAAGAACAGTCAATTTAATCACTGAAGCATTTAGTGATGAAATGTCAAGTCGCCGTAAATATGAGCTAAAGAATAGAAACGGTGAAACAATTGTTGATTTGTATTTCCCTCCATTAACAAGGCACGACAGGCAACGGGCGCAAGCATCAGCGGGAACAGATGAAGCTTTGACGGTATCAACCCAATTACTTTGCCAGATGGCAGAGTTAGAGGATGGTAAAAAAGCTTTTTCAATGGCAGACGCACCAAACTTGCAAAGAGAATTACCTGAAAATGTATTGAATGAAATTGAATTATTTTTGTTTGATGTTCAGATTGATTTAGATACAGCAAAAAAAAGCTAAAGGGGAATAATTGGCTTTACTTTGAATTTTTCCTAGCAACAGAATTAGGCCAAACGGTGAGTGTTTTAAGGTCATCAATGACTGAGGAGGAGTTTATTTATTTTGCTGCTTATTACGAGATGAAAGCGGAGGAAGAAAAAAGAGCAGCAAATAGAAGCAAAAGGAGCTTATGAGGTTAAACTATATAAAAAGGTTGTGTAAGTAGTGGCTCAGTCAAATGTAAAACTTACTGTTGACGGCTCACAGGCAACAAGAGCGTTAAAGAATGTTCAGGGTCAAACTAATAAATTACAATCAGCCATAGGTGGATTGCAAAAAGCATTAGCGTTAGGCGGCCTTGGATTATTAACAAAAAATTCAGTACAGGCAGCCTCAAATTTTAAAGCATTGCAATTAAGGTTGCAACTTTTAACTTCAGAATATGGTGAATATGCACAAGCTCAACAAGTTGTGGCAAGGGCACAAAAAACATTTAATTTAAGTATTACAGAAGCAACTGCTGGAATCGCAGATATTTTTGCAAGATTACGACCATTAGGAACATCATTAGAAGACATTGAAAGTACTTTTGTTGGTTTTAATTCGATTGCGAAACTTTCAGGTGTTACAGGTCAACAAGCAAGCGCAGCATTTACACAATTAGCACAAGCATTAGGCTCTGGAAGATTGCAAGGTGATGAGTTTAGGTCAATATCCGAGCAAGTCCCTGGTTTATTGGTAGCAATTTCAGAAGAAACAGGAATTGCAACAGGAAAATTAAAAGAGTTTGCTTCTAAGGGTTTACTTGAATCCGATATTGTTTTAAGAGCATTAGCAAAATCAGCAGAAGAAGGATCAAACAAGATTGCAACTTTGATAGCTAAGTCTCCTGCTGAAAAAATCAAAGCATTGCAAAACTCATTACAGCAGTTAAATATAGAACTTGGTGAAAAATTCTTGCCAGCCGTTGCTGATGCTGCGCTAGCACTGGCAAAACTAACAAATGCTTTTATTGATTTTATTAATTCAGATGCAGGTCAAGCAACAGCGATTATTGCAGGTTTTGTTTTAGCCGCTAAAGCTTTATCTGTTGCAATACCTTTGGTTATTGCCTCAACAAAAATATTAATATTAAAGCTTAGTATGGTTGGGGCGCAAAGTTTAATCGCTTCGGCTGGCTTTACAGGTTTAAATGCTGCCACATTGTTAGCAGCAGGAGGCGTTGGAAAATTAACATTAGCGTTAGGTGCTTTTAAAGTTGCTTTAGCATCTACAGGAATAGGACTTGCAGTATTAGCTGTTGGAGCATTTACAACGGCAATTGTAGGAGCAATTAATAAACAAAAAGAGTTAAATAATGCAATCAAAGATGGTAGCGAAACAGAAGTTAATAAGCTTTTAGAAGAACAAGTGAAAAGCAAAGAAAAAATTGACAAATTATTAGAAAAAGCAAATGGAAGACAGAAAAGAAGTTTACAGATGAAGCTTCAAGAAATAAATCATGATATAAAAATGCTAGAGGGTAGAAAAATAACTTTAGAATCTGACAAACTTATCAATGAGAAATTAAAAGAAAGGCTTGATATTCAAAAAGAAAGTACAGAAGAAATAAAAAATCAACAAACTGAAACCGATAAATTAAAAGAAAAAATGACGGCTGTAGGAGAAGAGATTGAGTCAAGTATCAAAAACAACCTTAGAGAAGCAATTACAGGGGCACAGTCATTTGGTCAGGCAATGACTAATGTTTTAAATAGAATTAGAGATAAAATTATTGATGCACAACTTGAAAAATTAATTGGAGGTTTTGGCGAGTCTTTTGGTAAGTCAGCAGGGGGAGGCAAGGGCAAAGGAATTGGTGGTTTCTTAGGCAGTGTCATTGGTGGTTTATTTGCGAATGGAGGAAGACCACCTGTAGGAAAAGCATCAATTGTTGGGGAGCGTGGCCCTGAATTATTTGTGCCTTCAGTAGCAGGTACAATTGTTCCAAATAACAAATTAGGAGGTGGCGGCACTAGTAATATTGTTAATGTTTCAGTTGATGCCACTGGCTCAGCCGTCTCTGGTAACAATGCAGATGCACAACAGTTAGGCGTTTTAATTGGTGCAGCCGTTCAGAATGAATTAATTAAAGAAACACAACCAGGAGGACTATTAGCAAGATAAATGGCAACTTTTCCCTCGATTAATCCAACATACGGGCAACGCAAAACAAGCCAGCCCAAGGTAAGAACAACCCAACTAGGAGACGGTTACGAATTTCGCACAATGATGGGTTTGCCTTTAACGCAAGATCCAAAAATTTTTGATCTTGTATTTACAGTTAGCGAAACAGAAGCAGATGTCATTGAGGGATTTTTGAGAAGTCGGGCGCAAGATCAAGCAAGTTTTACTTTTACACCTCCAGCAGAAGGGTTTACCAAGACAGGGACATATTCTCAATCAGGTACAACCGTAACAATTACAATTACAAATCATGGAGTTGCTATTGCTGATCTTTTAACAATTGATTACACCTCTGGCTCCGCAACAGATGGAGATTTTGTGGTTACCACGGTGACAGATGACAATGTTTTTACAGTGACAGCAGCAGCCAGCGCAACAAATAGCGGTAATGTTTCAATCACTCTTTCAGGTGCAGGGCAATATGTTTGCCAGTCATGGACTAAGACAATACCCTATGTAAATAGAGCTGTTATTAATTGCACTTTTAGAGAAGTGTTTGAACCTTAATTCATGGCAATACCTGTCTCAGATCTTCAGAAAATAAATCCTAGTTCAATTATTGAACTTTATTCAATGACGTTAGTTAGTGCCTTACATGGTTCAACAGATGTTCATAGATTTCATTCAGGTGTTGGGATGAATAGCAACGCTTCAATTATTTGGCAATCAAATACTTATGATCGGTTCCCAGTTCAAGCAACAGGGTTTGAATATACAGGAGTGGGAAGATTACCAAGACCTATTCTAACCGTATCGAATATTTTAGGAACCATAACGGCTTTAATGGCTGCTGTTAATGCAACGACTCCTTTTAATGATTTACAGGGGGCAAAAATAATTAGGCATAGAACTTTGGCGGCTTTTTTGGATGCTGCTAATTTTCCTAATAATCAAAATATTTATGGCACCCCCTCAAGCTCTACAGAATTACCACAAGAAATTTATTATATTAATCAAAAACTTTTAGAGAATAGAGAACAGGTTCAATTTGAGTTAGTAAGTGCCTTAGACCTCCAAAACGTAAGGGCACCAAAAAGACAAGTTACAAGGCAAGATTTTCCTGGTGTTGGTACATTTGTAAACGCATGAGCTGGAAAGATCAAGCAGTTATTCATGCAGAGGCCGAGGCACCAAAAGAAGCCTGTGGATTATTGGCATTGATTAAAGGAAAAAAAACTTATTGGCCTTGTAAAAATTTAGCTGAAACAGCTTCAGAATATTTTGTCATTAATCCAGATGATTGGGCTGATTGTGAAGATGAAGGCGAATTAATTGGTATTGTCCATTCACACCCGTTTGGGGCTGCTGTTCCCTCTGAACCTGATAAAGCATCTTGCGAGCATTTGGGTTTGCCTTGGTTTATTTATAGCGTTCAGCACAAAGATTGGATTTCTTTTGAGCCGTCAGGTTATGAAGCAGGACTTTATGGAAGGACTTGGATCTGGGGCAAGCATGATTGTTGGACTCTTATCACAGACTTTTTTAAGCAAGAAAAAAACATAAACATTCCATATACGCCAAGACCAAAAAATATTAAAGAGTTTTCAAAAAATCCTTTATTTGAAGCAACCTTGCCAACATTAGGATTTAAAGAAATAAATAAAAACGAAATAGAGCCTTATGATGTTTTATTAGTCGAAGGGCCAGAAAAAAAATTAAGTCATACAGCCCTTTACATAGGAGATCAAACAATTTTGCACCATAATATTGGCCAATTAAGTTGTAGAGAAATTTATGGCTTAAAATATATAGAAGCCACAAAGAAGGTTTATAGATATGGAACTTAAAACAATACGAGTCTATGGAAGACTGAGAAAATTTTTAGGTCAATCAAGCTTTAAGGCTGTTGCTGCTAGTCCTGCTGATGCAATGCGTTTTTTGCTTTGTAATTTTCCAAAGCTTGAGAAACACATGATGGATCAGTTTTATAAGGTAAAGATGGGAGGATCAGAGATTACAGAGGATTATTTAAATTTAAGAAGTGAAGATGATATTCAAATTATTCCTGTGGCTGTTGGTGCCAAAAGTTTTTTTGAATCAACAATCGGAAAGGTTGTGACAGGTGCAGCTTTAATTGCAGCACCTTATTTAGCTCCAGCAGTAATTGGTGCAACAGCAACAGGAATTGGAGCAGTTGTGGGAACAGCTATGACCAGTATTGGCGTATCAATGGCAATTGGTGGGGTGACTCAAATGCTTACTCCAACGCCTCCGAGTAATTCAGGTGCGTCATCAATGGGTGATGATGATCCATTAGCACAAGGCTCTTATGCTTTTAGTGGAATTACAAATGTAAGTGTTAGTGGTATTCCTGTTCCTATCATTTATGGAGAGGTCTTTACCGGTTCAATTGTGATTAGTTCAGGTGTTGACACCGTACAAATTGAGGGTACTGCTTAATGCCTAATTCAATACAAGATTTTCGCTTAAGTCAGTCAATAGTTGATCCTGATTTACCAAGTGAAACCCTTTCCGCAAAACAATTTTCAACAATCGTTGAAATTTTAGGAGAGGGCGTTATTGCTGGTTTTCCATCTGCTTTAGATGCAGGGCTAACTCATGGTACAACCGCTTATACAAACGCAAGCCTTAAAGATACCTTCTTAAATGGCACTCAAGTTTTACAATCATCTGCTAGTAATTCAAGTCCTGCTGACTCTGATTTCAATTTTCAAAATATAACTTTTGCATCAAAGCTTGGAACTTCAGACCAGACAGCAATTGGTGGAATATCTGAAATTGAAACAGAAATTGCTGTGGGTGTTGCTGTTACTCAATCAACTCCAGTTTCAAGAACTCTGAACTCTGGCACGGATGCTGTGAGAATTACTTTAGGTTTTCCAGCTCTTCAAGATTTTCAAGATAATGGAGATATTAACGGCGCAGAGGTAGCACTAACTATTCAAGTTATTGATGCAAATGGAACTGTGACAACTTCAATTACTGATACTGTAAAAGGTAGAACTGCAAGCCCATATTTTAGGGATTATGAAATTAGTTTTTCTCTAACTACTCTTGTTGCTCCTTACACCATAAGAGTCAATAGAACAACAGCCGACAGTACAGAGGCCACCTTGCAAAATGCAATGCAATGGACTTCATACACAGAAATTATTCATGAGCAAAAAGCTTATGCTAATACAGCTCATACAGCAGTTAGATTTAGCGCAGAAACCTTTCCATCCATTCCTCAGAGGATGTATAAGGTTAGGGGAACTTTGATCAAAATACCTCATAACGCCACAGTTAGAGCAGATGGATCACTTTCATATTCAGGGGTTTTTAATGGCACATTCAAAGCAGATAAAGCTTATACAAATGATCCTTCATGGATTCTTTACGACCTTTTAACAACTTCAAAAGGCTTTGGTGATCAAATAGCAGAAAGCCAGTTAGATGTTTATAGTTTTCAATCTGCTAGTGCATATTGTGGAACACAAGTTGATGATGGGCTTGGTGGTACTGAACCAAGATTTGCAACAAATGTAGTTATTAGAAATTCACAGGACGCATATTCACTTATTAATGATCTTTGCTCTGTTATGCGGGTAATGCCTTTTTACTCAGCAGGAGTCATCAACATATCTCAAGATCGACCTGCTGATCCTGCATATTGCTTTAATTTGTCTAACGTTACTGAGGCAGGTTTTGCTTATAATAGTTCAGCTAAAAATACAAAATTTAGTGTTGTAAATGTTTCTTATTTTGATAATGAGACTCAAACAATTGACCACGAAACTGTAGAAGATTCTGACTTGATTACAAAATATGGGGTGAATGTAAAAAATATAAAAGGATTTGCAACAACATCAAGGGGGCAGGCTAACAGACTTGCAAAGTGGTTTTTATATACCCAGTCAAATGAAGGGCAGGTCGTTACTTTTACAACAACAATTGATGCAGGTGTAATTGTTAGACCTGGTTCTCTAATTCAAGTTCAAGATCCTGTAAAGGCAGGCGTAAGGCGTGGGGGTAGGGTTAAAACAGGTGTTTCAACTACTCAAGTAATTGTTGATAATTCAACTGATACAGATTTAACAACAGTTGGAGATGCAACCCTTTCTGTAATACTCCCTGACGGGACATTAGAGACAAAAAGTATATCTACAATTTCAGGCTCAACAATCACTGTTAGCTCTGCTTTTTCTGCTGTTCCTCAAGCAAATACAGCATGGGTTTTGGAAAATGTAACCGTTGAGCTTCAATTATTTAGAGTAATTAGCATCACTGAAAGTGCAGAATTAAATTATCAAATCACTGCTGTTGCTCATAATCCAAACAAATATGCTTCTGTAGAAGATGGTGCAGCCTTACCAGCAAGAGTTATTACAACTTTAACAGCAATCAAAGCAGCTCCTACATCATTAACAGCAACAGAGCAAATTGTTGTTTTAAATAATAGAGCTGTTTCAAAATTGTTTATCCAATGGGAACCAGTCGCAGGGGTAACTGAATATAATATCCAATACAGATTTAATAATGAAAATTACATAAGTGAAAGAATCACAAGACCAGACTTTACGATTTTTGAAACATTAAATGGAACTTATGAAATAAGAGTTTTTAGTATTAACGCATTAGGAAAGCCAAGTACAACTCCAGCAACAACAACAATCACAACAGTTGGAAAAACAGCAGTTCCGGCTGATGTACAAAATTTATTTATTGAACCTATATCAGATCAATTTGTAAGACTACGTTTTGACAAATCAACAGATGTTGATGTTTTACATGGTGGAAACGTAGTGATCAGAAGTTCAAATTTAACAAGTGGCGCAACCTTTACAAATGCAGTTGATGTCTTACCAGCTCTTAGTGGGAACGTAAATGAAACAATAGTTCCTAATATTGTTAATGGTACTTATATTTTAAAATTTCAAGATGATGGTGGAAGGCTAAGCAGTGGAGATGCTTCTGTTGTTATGTTGCAAACGGAACCTGATGTATTCCCAAAATTAATAGTATTAACAGATCGAGAAGACACGGACAGCCCACCTTTTGCAGGGGCTAAAGTTGATTGTTTTTTTAGTAATGATGTTAATGGGCTTGTCCTTGGCTCCTTAGAAGAATTAGACTCTGTTGCTGATTTTGACGCAATTGCTGATTTTGATTTTCTAGGAGCTGTTGATATTACAGGCGGTTCATACGAATTTGCTGATACTTTAGATTTAGGCGCAAAACAACCTTTACATTTACGAAGACATATTGTTTCTCAGGGTTATTATCCAAATGATTTGATTGATAAGAGAACAGCAAATATTGACACATGGACAGATTTTGATGCAGCAACGGCGTTTAATGTGGGAGCAAAGTTATTAGTAGCAACAACTGACTCTGATCCTGATACGTCAACTTCTGCCACTTATGCACAATCAGGAACAACAATTACCATTACAAAATCATCTCATGGTTATTCTGTTGGTAGTTTTGTAGTGCTTGATTTTACTACTGGCAACGGCGTTGATGGTAATTATCAAATTCAAACAGTCCCTAATGCAAACACATTTACATTGACAGCTACTTCAAGCCAAACAACAAGTGGAAACTGCACCTATAGCGCAGAATTTAGCCAGTTTAATCCTTTTGTTAATGGTTCTTATATTGCCAGAGGGTTTAAATTTAGGTGTGAAATGGATTCTGACGATCCAGCGCAAAGTATTGAAATTGACCAGCTAGGTTATACAGCAGAATTGCACAGTAGAACAGAAACAAGTTTAGGCAATGCAGGCGCAACAAATGGGCTTATAGCCTCTGGAACATCTAGTAAAACTGTAACCTTCACCAACAGTTTCTTTACAGGTCAAAGTGGAACAAGTATTGCAGCTAATTCTGTTTTACCTTCTATTGGCATAACAATAGAAAACGCTCAATCAGGTGACTTTTTTGCTTTATCCTCTATAAGTTCAACTGGTTTTGTTATAGATGTAAAAAATGGATCTAGCTTTGTTGATAGAAATTTTAAATACTCTGCAACTGGCTTTGGTCGGGGAAGCTAAAAACAAGCGGTTAAGATATACTAAAAAGAAACAAAGAGTAGACAATGGCAACCCACGATTATGTCATAGATAACTCCACGGGAGCGAACGTTCGTAGTGATTTAAATAATGTATTGCAAGCGGTATTAACAAATAACAGCTCTGGTTCAGCTCCTTCAACTACTGCGAGTTATATGCTGTGGGCTGATACTTCAAACAGTATCTTAAAAATGAGGAACTCAGCCAACGATGGCTGGGTTGACCTGAGGACCCTAACAGGTGGCTTGGTAGCTTCTGCTGATGCGACCATAAATAGTGTTGCTGTAGGTAAAGGTGCAAACTCTGTAGCTGGTAACACTGTTCTTGGAGAAAGTGCGTTAGATGCTTCCGTAAGCGGTGGAAATAATACTGCTATTGGTAAAGAAGCCTTAACAACATTAACTTCTGGGACGGGTAACACAGCCGTTGGGAAAGAAGCTTTAAAGGCCAATACCACTGCTAATAATAATTCAGCTTTTGGTAGGACTGCTTTAATAACTAATACAACAGGAGCCAGCAACAGCGGCTTTGGTGTAAATGCTTTATATAGCAACACAACAGGAGCCAGCAACACAGCTTGTGGTCTATCGGCGTTAGAAGCAAACACAACGGCGGATGACAATACAGCGGTTGGCTATCAAGCTTTACAATCCAACACGACTGGAGAATATATGGTCGCTGTAGGTTATAACGCTTTAAATTCAAATACTACAGCAAGAGATAACGCAGCATTAGGTTATAAAGCTTTAGAGGCTAATACTACAGGAACATCAAACACAGGGCTTGGTTATCAAGCATTAAGGCAAACAACAACAGGCTCAGCAAATACAGCCGTTGGTTATACCGCTTTAGATGCAAACACCACAGGAGGCAACAATGTAGCGGTGGGTGGCAGGGCTTTAGATGTAAGCACAACAGGAAGTAACAACACAGCCGTTGGACAAGATGCGTTAGGAGCCAATACGACTGCTAGTAACAACACAGCCGTTGGTATGAATTGCTTACAGCAATGCACAACAGGTGCTAGTAATACTGGAATCGGTTCTGCTGCCTTAGATGCCGTCACCACGGGTTCTGACAACACAGCCGTTGGTAATCTTGCATTAGACGCAGTTAGTACTACATCAGAAACAACAGCGGTTGGCTCCTATGCCTTATCAAATCTGACCTCAGGAGTACAAAATGTTGGAGTTGGTTATAAAGCATTGTTTACAAATGTCAGTTCAGCCAATAATACTGCTGTCGGTTATAAAGCATTAGAAGTAAATACGGGCGCATCAAACACAGCCGTTGGTACAAAGGCATTAGACGAAAACACAAGCGGTAGTCAAAATACAGCCGTTGGAGATCATGCTTTAGACAACAATACAACTGCAAGTGATAACACAGCCGTTGGTTATATTGCTTTAGAGATAAACACAACGGGTGCTAATAATACAGCCTTTGGGTCTCAAGCATTAGAAGCAAATACCACAGGTAGCCATTCAACTGGGATTGGTAGTGAATCGTTATCCTCTAATACCACTGGTAGAAATACAGCCTTAGGCCGAAAGTCTGGTTTCGCCACTACCACTGGAACTAACAATACTTTTATAGGCGATCATGCAGCAAATACAAATACCACTGGTTCTTATAATGTTTCTGTTGGTTATATTGCTTTAGGAGCAAATACAACAGGTGATTATAACGTAGCGGTGGGTACAGAGTCGCTAGATGCAAACACAACTGGTACGCAAAATACAGCCTGTGGGTCGCTTTCATTGTCTAGCAATACGACAGGTAGCAATAATGTAGCGTTTGGATATGAAACACTTTTAACAGCTACAACAGCAAGCAATAACAGCGCAGTGGGTAGGCAAGCAATGAAATCCACCACAACTGGGGCTGGTAATTGTGCTTTTGGTCAGGAAGCTCTGGAAGCAAATACAACAGGTAGTGGAAATGTTGCTATGGGTTATGAAGCTTTAGATGCAAACACCACAGGAGGCAACAATGTGGCGGTGGGGCAGGCTGCTTTGTCAAATGCTACAACTGCTGACGCTAATACAGCCATTGGAAATGATGCAACAAGAGGTTTAACAACTGGGGATTATAACACTGGTGTGGGGTATCAAACTGGATATTATGTCTCAACAGGGGAGAATAATACGATGGTAGGAAATGCAGCAGGCAATGGTAATTCTCCCTCTGGACAAATTTCAACTGGATCAAATAATGTAGTCCTTGGTAACAATGATGTTGCTAATTTATATTGCGCTGATACGTCTATATCATCCTCTGACTCTAGAGATAAAACAGATGTAGCTGACTTCACTAATGGGTTGAATTGGGTTAATCAATTAAAACCTGTCACATACCGTTGGGATAGGCGTTCTTGGTACGAGGACAACACCCCTGATGGTAGTAAGAAACGTAATAAAAAACATATTGGTTTTTTAGCTCAGGATGTCTTAGCTGTTGAAGGTAATCCAACTAATAAAGATGATATGTTAGTTGTTAACTTAAATGAAGATAATACTGCATACGGTCTTAAGTATGAACGTTTAGTCCCAGTTCTGGTTAATGCAATAAAAGAACTATCAGCAAAAGTCACTGCCCTCGAAGCAGGGTAAACTTTAACTATTCATTTTTATTTTCATGGAAGAAAAAACAGCCGATGAAGTAGCAGCAATCTTTTCTGCTGCTGGTGATAGCGTTCACTCTGATTAATACAGACACAGAAAAAGAAGACAATGAAACAGAAACCGAGTGGAAAGAACGTATTCAGAGGAATGTAGAACATTTAGAAGCAATTAAAGCCTATAAAAAAGTAGATGGCAGTACTTCTATCTGGACAAGTGAAAGTTTTACAGCCATAGATGCTGCAATCGTTACAGGTAAAAAAGTTTATTCCTAATATGGATGTTCAAAAAAAAATAGAAGAGCTTCTCCTTGAAAGGCAAAAGCTAACTGTTGTTTTGCATGAGTTAACAGGTGCAATAAAGATTTTAGAACAGCAACTTATTGAGCAATCTGAGACTGTTGAACAGAAAGAGATTGTCCCACAAGATACAGAGGAAACAGAGGCAGAAGCCCAATAGTTAAAATTAGGCTAGTGTGACCAATAGCTTTAAAAATTGCGTCTCTAATCATGCAAAAAATTCTGAATATTATCAGTGTAATCTCTTTTGTGCTTGTGGCAGCAATAACTGGTGGCGGGGTGTTTTCTTATTTTTGGCTTACCAACGAAACAAACCAAGAGAAACTAAAGCAGCAATTGATTGAACAAGTAACAGGATCATTAAAGATGCCAGATCTTTCTGGCCCTGTTCTTCCAACTGCAAAACCTCCAGCATTGCCTAAGTTTTGACAGAGATTCCCAAAATAGGAGTTAATTCTATTGGGATTGAACCAGTTAGAACATATCTTATAAACGCTCCAACAATTAATACACCCAATGTCCCTGTGGTTTTACCAATGGGGTTTCCTGTTGTTAATATTCCTGGTTGCGTAGAAGCAAGACGATCTTATGAAAATGAAAATTTAGTTACTAATGATCCCGATGGAAATTTAATTCTGTGCGATGCACAATATCCTTCATACGATGCGATGAATTATGTCCCTGAAGAACTTATTTATACAGAAGACGAAGAACCTCAACGATACGAACAACCAGAAACGCCTCCAGCACCAAAAGTACCAAAAGCAAAGCCACAAGATTGCCCCCCCGATGGTGCTCCTGAGATTGGTACAAAGGTTGAGGAAGGTACTAAACAGATTATTAAGTATGAATTGGTCGGAAACCGTTGTGTAACTAGATATAAAAAATTAAATGTTCAACAACAGATAATTGATGCCATACCTACTGTCCCGCAAGTGGTGAAAACGGGGGGAATTACTCTTGTGGCTACTACAGCAGCACTCAGTACTCCACTGCTTTTGAGAGCCGTCAAGCCCATAATAAAGCAGATAGTGAATAGGGTTAAAAAGATATTAGGTAAAAAAGTGGAGCGTCCAAACTTATCTGAAAGACGAACTATTTCTTATCGGGAGAAACGAGGTTTACCACCATTAAAAAATAAGGTAAAATTGAAAAAGGAAAGATAGTTGGCCCCTGACTCAAGCAGTTAAATCTGCCTCTGCTCTCCAGACGCTACCAACTATTTTTCTCCTTCTTTAACTTTGATTTCAGGAATATTGTGCCTGTGAGGTAAGACCTGTCCCATTTTTGGTAGAACGAGAACATCTTCACATAATGAGTAGAAGACTGAATTTTTAGCAAATTCAATTCCTGATTTCTTAAGTGCGCCACATTCTTTTAAACGAGCAACGTGCCAAGATAATTGTTTATCCTTCAGATCTTGATCTTTTAATTCGAGCCATTTATCCGCCATTTTCTTACATCTTTTCTGTAAGGAATTATCAAGAGGTAAAGAGAAAGTAATAGAAAATCCCCAGTTTAAACTTGCAGAATCTTTCTGACCTGTCCTTACATCTTGGTAGTAAGTGATATTTCCATCGTCATCATAGACGGGTGATTTATACCAATATTCATGTGGTAATTGCTGCTGGAAACTGTCAGTTAAAAACGGTGAAGCCGTGAGCATTGGCCCCTGACATACAATCCCGTTTCCGTACTGGTTTTGGATCATGTTACCTTGCAAGCTTTGAATGGCCATGTTAGTAACAGAACCGCTTGAGTTTGCGACAGGAGCCGCCGTTTGAGACGTATTTGCTAATACTTTTAAGGGGTTAAGTGCGAATATTATTGAGAAAAGGTAGAAGTAGTTTCTGTAACGCTTTCTACCTGAGTTTGCCTTGTTATATTTGTAATATTTGAAAGACCACTTCCTTGATATGACATTTGAAGTTGAAAGGCTGCCCCTGCATTTTTGATTGATACATTTGGCATTGTTGTTAGATCGGCTCCAGTCCATTGGTAAGTTGTTCCATTTACAGTTTGGTTAATAGTTGTAGGGTCAGGTAATAATGTTGATCCATCTATTTCTAAATTTGCCCCAGTAATACTCAGCGAATGGCCTGTATTATAATCTGTTGATACAATATTTTCTGTGATATTCTGCGTTGTTCGTGTAACAGCCGTCATAGATCCACTAGAGAAATTAGGGACTACTGGCACTGCTATGACTGGCTTTTGCCACCCATTTAATAATAACAATAGCAGTAAGTAACGCTTCACTTAGTCAACAACTGATTCAACTATTGTCTGAGCTGTGCAGCTAGAACCTGCGCCCATTGTGCCTGCACAGGTATGGACTCCACTCGAAAGTGAAGTAATTGTTCCTCCAGAAACACCACCCGACCCTGTAACAGTTACACCAAGAGAAGGCAAGGCAGGAACTACCCCTCCAGTAACAGTAGTTGCACTTTGAATAGAATCCCCAACCACTAGGCTTTCTGTCAGACTTACGGCTGATCCTGAGGTAGTAATTGTGAAATCTGTGTCTACAATTGCTGGAACTCCTGAAGTGACACTGTCAGCCGTCAATCCTCCAATAGCCCCAGAGGTAGTAGTACCTCCAACTGTAGTGCTTGGTGTGATGTTGTTACCTGTAACGCTGTAAGTCGTTCCAATTCTTTCAGCAGAGCTATAAGCAGCGTCAACTTGGATCTTGGCTGATGTAGTAATTGAGTGCCGCATATCTGCTTGCACTGGACTTGCTAGTAAAAGCAAGATTAGAAATTTTTTCATGTTAGTTTTCCTGTCACTGGATCGACCTTTGTAGCAGTAGGAGTTTTGGTGATTAATTCTATAGGTTGTTTGATAATTATGGTTTGATAACCGCTACCGTTTCCTATATTTTTTCCGTTTCCATTAGCCTCGTCTTCTTTCTTTTTCTTTTTTGCTCCAGCAGCAGCATTAACGCTGATACCTAGACCACCTAAAATATTTCCAAGCAAGCCTGCCGCAAAAGTGCTATCAACACGGGGCTGGTCTGGAATATCCATTCCAAAGAGTCTTGAGGGCAATTTAACGTATCCAAGAGACAAGACGAGCAAGCACCAAGCAAGAATGGCTGCCTGTGCAACTGTAGACACAAGAAACGTAATCTTTTCTTGGTAATCAGGCTTATCGTCTTCCTCTATAGCAATAGCTTTTGCTTGAGGGCTTGGTTTTTCAGCCATAGAAAAATAGAAACAATAGTCTAAGATTACACAAAAAAGGTTAAAGATGCCTCAAGAACTACTAGCAGCACTTGTTGGGGCTGCTGTCTCTGGTCTGTTGATGGTTATTTCAAACTACACAAATAAACGACATAGAGACCTAATAGAGCTATTCCACCGCATGAATGCAGTAGAACAAAACCTAGCTAGATTAGAAGGAACTAAGAGAAACCCAAACGGATGGAGGAACAGATAGCAAGGGCTAAAGCCAGAATTAAAGAATTACAAATCTTGGTAAAACACTGGGAAAAAATAAAACCCCTCAACGCCTCTAACCGTCAAGGGGTCTTATGAACATCTAATCCCTTTATCAGATGTTGAATAACTTACTTGAATGATGAGTAAATTACATAGATAACTTAGCGGCTTTTTTGTTCTTATTCAACTCTTGCAACCTTGCTTGTTGTCGTCTTATTTCAAGACAGTGTGAGCAGAAACATAAATCGGTTTTTTGTTCCATAACCCTGCTAAGTTCATTATTGGTTGCAACAGAAAAACCCCCCTCTGCTTTGCAAGTCTAGGGAGGTTTAACTGAGGTGTATGGGGATCACCAAGCCAAATGTAGCGGTTTTATATAAGATTGTGAAGAGTAAGTCTATTTATGAAAAAACTAGCTAAGCCTTTTCTGCCAATTCTTTATGCTTTTTTGCGTAGCGAAGCAGGTAAAAAACTGTTACTTAACCTATTGAAAGCAGCAGCCAAACAGACTACAAATACACTTGATGATCAAGCTGTAAACTTCTTACAAGCAAGACTATTTCCAAACTCAACAACAACTTTGCAATGAGCTTTTATAAAACAGAATGGCTAGAGGAAGACAAAAAAAGAGTCTTAGATCTTGAACGCTGGTACGTTTTAGATGGTAGGCACTTACCTGACAATAAGCTTCATGGTGTTTACACTGGGTTAGCAGCTAAAGGGAAAGAATTAGATGGACAACTTAGATGAACAATTTGTTTTGTTAGATCAACTAATGGAACCTCCAACAGTAGAACAAGAATTAGAACTAGAGAAAAAAATTTTATGGTTTACAGAGGGAGCAACTAGAGAACAATTAGTAAAACACTGTGAAGCAGTAGAAAGAAGCTACTTTCATCAATCACAATTTATTGCTAATTGTTTAACTGAAATAGCAAGATGCAAAGCTAAAATTGCTTGCTTACAAAATCCTGTAAGACAACCTACATTTAAAAATTGGCTAAGGAAAGTACTTGATTTATAAAGACTAAGGAGCTGGAACGAGGATGTGTTGTGCGTGTTCTGATCGTCTTTTATCGGGCCATGTCACTTCGTAGTAATAACAAACTCGACCTCTTACGTTGAACTTTTCTTTAACTTCTGTGATCGTTCCAGTTGTTGTGCCTAAAGATAAGCAAATGCTTTTAACTTGCTTTTTGATGACTTGATCTTGTAGTTTAAATTTTGGGGTTGGCATTGTTTTTAAAATAAATTTCAACAAGTTTTTTCTTGCTGTAGTGCGTGGTGGTTCCAGCTAATGCACGTAATTTTTTAGCTGATAAGGTTAATAAAAACCTTTTAAAGCCTTCTCCTTCTTTTGGGCTTTTATAAACAAAAAAAGATCCTAACCAGTCTAAAAAATTCATAAGAAAAAACCCCTTAATTAAAAGGGGTGTATAAGTTTAGGCTCTTGGTGCAATCGTGCCTCTGCCATCTTCCCATTCTTCTTCAGAATCAGGATTAACAGACCACTGGCTGCCAAACATTGTAAAACCTGCGATCTCTTCATAATCAGTTCTAGAACTGTATTTCCTAATGGTTGAACCACCTGGCATGTCGCAAGCATCCGCTTGATCTAATAACCATTTTGCTGCTTTTTTTGCCTCGTCAGGTGTCCAGTCAATAATCAAATACCGATCACAATCGTTGCCACTTTTTCTTTTCTTATTTGGAATAAGACGGAATTTTGCTGTAAATGCTGAGTCCATGAAATTAATTAATGGGGTTGTTTAAAGTGTTTTGCCATTCTTCAATGTCGCTGCGGTGATACCGCACAAAACGAGAATGGTTGTTTGGTTTACGAATGACACGCCATTTAGGGCCACTCGGTCTACCATTGCGGCTTTTGGTGCGCCACAGCCTAAGAGTCTGGGGTTTTATTCCAAGCTCCAAAGCCAATTCATCAGTCGTGAGTAGTTCATTAGTCATCTTTTTGAAGGATTAAAGAAAGTAAATTGTCCCTATCTTTCTCTGTGATTTTTTCTTCTTTATAGCGTTTTGAGATATTAGTTTTAAGAACTTTTAATTTATCTGGATCAGATGTTTTTTTAATAAATGCCTCACATTCTCTAATAAATTTGCTGTCATCTGTTCTTTCAATCGGTTTATTCTGGGGCTTGTTTTTCTTTTGTTCTTTCTCTAAAAGTTTCGGGTCTTCTGTGTTTGTATCCATATCAGGTTCTATCCCTAACAGCATTTTGATGGCATACCTGCGGCCATAGGTCAAACTTCCACCCCATGTAAACATTGGTTTATTTCCCATGTTCTCAGGTAAATAAATAGAAAGCTCACTTTCTAATATTTGTCCTGTTTCAATATGAACTAAACGAGTAACAATTATTGTTTGGCCATGATGTCCCACACTTGGCGGCTGAAGTAACATCAATCCGTTTTGATGCAATACAGGTTGAACCACTGAAATCATTTCCTCCAATGGGGTGTATTGATAGTTAAAACCTTCTTTGCTTCTCGTTAAACTGGGGCATTGTTGCTGAAATTTTTGCAACGCTTGATAAAGTTCTTTCATTGGTTTGGGGTTGTAAAAGCCCATCGGGGCAGGGTTAATGATTGTACTCCAGATTCACACCAACTAGGATATGAATCCAATAGTCGGCACTCTGCAATCTTGTCTAGAGCATCCCTAGACAACTTTTGGCCTTCTTCTAAACTTTGCTCATCTAATTCCCATAAACCAACATCAAATGGATACTCTGACTGCACAACAAGAAATACAAACCTTTTAGCTTCAGAAACACCATTTAGATAATGAGCCGCTTGCAGATGGTATTTGAAATTAGCAACAGCTTTTGCAAAGTCGTTTGGGTTGGCTCCTGATCGACTGGTTTTTAAATCAACAATCGTTTCTTTATTAACCCAGTCTGGTCTACATTTGCAGGTTAAGCCGCTTTGCTCGTCATCCCACCAATAAGATTTCTCAGCAATACCAAAACTCAATAACTCTTTTGCTGCTGGTTCTGCAAAAACAGCATCACGCATATTAAGGGCTAAATCCCAGTCTGATTGAGTGCAAGGTTCTAACCCTTTTTCTTGTGCGTCCTTTGCTTCTTCTTTTCCCTTCTTAGTAGTCCTAGAAGAAACAACAACAAAACGCTTTTCTAATTCGTCTGGTTCTAATACAGCACAATGGGTAAGGGTTCCCAATGCCATTGCAGCCGTTGGTTTTCTTTCTGGTCTGTTTGGATTTAAAAAACTATTCCAATAAGCTCTAGGGCCATGAGCTGCCATTACTTTCTGCATTGATGCTGATATTGCAGAATCTTTGTGGTAATGAGCGTTAGAAATTTGAACGGTTCCTTTTGTCATGCTGCCTCCTTATCATCAATTTCTAAAAAAGGTTTTGGAATTGGAACTGTAAGACGTTCAAATTCTTTGTAATTGTCGTATGAATTTGCAAACTGTTTTACTCTAAAACTGTTTAGCTCTTGGTCTTTTTTCCAATAACAAGACCTTGCGTGTTTTAAGCAATTAAATTCTTCTTTATTAATTTTTCTAGGGTCTACAGGGCAGATACAAATAAATTTATATTTATATTTCATGCTGCCTCCTTATATAAAGAAGTGTTTGGGCCATACATCAAAACAAATTCTGGCCATGTTCTTAAAATCTTTGCTTTGTCATCAGGGGTCGCTATCAAAGCGGCTTGAGCCAACCTGTAATAAAAAGGTTTGGCTTGACTTTCAAGAACACTGCTGAAAGTATTAAAAATTTCTTGATCTGTCATGGTGAAAAATTAGTAAACTACAGATGTTACTAGGTGTCAGCTAGTAACAGGATGTTTTGGCGGCTTGCAGGGGTTGTTGGCCGCCTTACTCCTTTAACGCAGCGCAAGCGGCTTGAATGCCAGCGTTGCAATCTGTTCTGGTCATATCTTCTAACGCGGAAGTGGTAACTGCGAAAAATAAAAGGCTGGCAGTAATGCCGAAAATAAAAAGCTTCATGGGGTTGTTTGCTTATACATTAATAATAAAACCAATATCAACAGTTGTCAACACTTAGACAAAAAAAAAGAGCCTTT
>VTLG01007421.1_pt1 | contig 38026 bp, 46 predicted proteins | sample 4694571 | NCBI WGS metagenome assembly VTLG01 (sample SAMN12604809, study PRJNA352737) | marine metagenome | biome: ENVO:00000447; feature: ENVO:00000209|ENVO:00000569|ENVO:01000036; material: ENVO:00002151; isolation source: viral sequences binned using virsorter ...
TTAGTTGCGCTTGCTAGTGCAGACGAGGCAGTCACAACCCTCGCCAGCGTCCGGCAATCCCTGATAGTGGTGGTAGCAGATGTGCGACCACCCCCCGCCGACCCCGAACTTGTAATCGGCACGGTTCGGGCACGGTCGAGTGCCTCCCCCCTCCCACAGACCGTCCACAAGATCCCAAACGTAATTGTCAGCCTCGCATCGCGTAGAACTTGGCCGGTCCATTGGCACGCACTCTTCCCTATGAACGAGCGCGGTGTTTGCAATGTCATCCATCTTCATGATTCCTCCTGTCGTGGCAGCGTGTCGTCTACCGGGTCAATCGAAACCACCTCGAACCCGAACGTCTCAATGTGTTCGGCATCCTCAAACGCATCAAGGCCGAGGTCGTCCTGGTCAACCTGACGCTCTGCCTCGGCGAGTGCGTCATCGATGCTCGCCGCAGCGATGTCCACGACCAACTCCATACAGATGCGCTTGTGCGCGATTATCGCGATTTGATACGTCTCCTGTTCGTCCATCGTGTACCCCTCTCGTGTCCCGATCCCAATGGATCGGGGATGCTCGCGAGCATCACTCGTGCCGCCAGGTATGACGGCACGACTGGTGCCAGAGAGTTAGCTCCTGGTGACCAATTGCCCCATTAGGTTGGTGACGGTGACCTTGAGCGCTAGCGGTGTCCCAGTGGCCCAACCACCGTTGCCATCAACCCGAGCCTCTCCGAGTGCCCGATACACCACCATTGCCTCAGCCGGTGAGATCGTGCCGGAAGCGTGCGCTCGTGCTTGAGCGTTCTGGTATGCAGCGTGTTCCTGGAGCGAGATGTCCATGTCACGCTCGAATGCTCGCAGTTTGGCTGGCGTGCCTAGCGCACCGTTGACGCCTCCGGTATCGATCAGGGTCTGCACCGTGTCGGCGTGACTCGTAATTCGATTCAACTCCATCTCGTACCCCTTACAGTGACCCTATCCCTACGACGGGATGCGGGGATGCTCGTGTGCATCACCCTCGCCGCCAACGTCGGGCTGGCGGCGAGGTTGAAACCTGCGAGCGGCAAGGACCGCCCCCGTAGGGGCGGTCTGCTGTTACGTGGCCTTGGCTGCCGCGTCTAGCGCTGCCTTCAGCACCGGCACGCTTTTGGCCGGAACCCTGACGGTTGCGCTGCCGATAGTCAGCGTGGCGAATTGTTCCCGTTTACCAGCCCGGCTCGGGGCGATCTCAGTGCCAATCTCTAAGGCTTCCTTGCTGGCAGTTTCGATTGTGGCTACTGGTTGGCTCATGTCTGTCTCCGTTGCCGTGGATTTTCCAAGACACACAAGTATAGACGAATGTATGTATGTGTGGGGATATATGCGCCGTCGAGGCCCCCGAATCCTGCACCGTTGTCCGATCCTGCGTCGCCAGATTTCTGACCGTGATACCGGGATCTGATCCTAGCTGGGACCTGGATTTCCTGGAAAAAAACCGCGTTTTCCCAATTTGTGCCTTGTGTATACAACTGTTCACACCTCTGGGCCCGGCCGGAAATCGGCCCGGCACAGGCCCCAAAACACAGGCCCAAAACGGCCCAAAACGGCCGGAAATCGGGCCGGAAATCGGGCCGGAAATTACAGGCCGCGTGGGCCATGAAATAACGGCCACGTGGGGCCGTTAGTAGGGCCACAGGGGCCACAGGGGCCACGTGGGGCCGTATCGGTAGCCGGTAGGGCTTGGTTGTCGCCCGTAGGCGTCTGTGCGTTGAAATCGGCATAAACTCCGCTAAGAAAATATATGTTTGTTCGGAAATAGTTAACGGCCGTCTGTGTACCTGTGGCCCGAAAATATCGGGATAGGCACAGACGGCCGCTAATTAGCGCGACTAGCCGCTAAGGTGGCCAAAGGCCAGTGGAGCGGCCACAGGGGCCGTCTGTGGCCGTACAGGGGCCGTTGTAGGCGTCGCAAACACGCGGGGCCAGACGTTATCAACGACAAAACCCGATTGGTCAGTTTTGGCTTCTGGCCCTAGGGCCACCAACGCGGCTACTGTGCCGGGAGTCTGTCGCCATCGCCAATCGTCGGCCGTAGCATCGATGCATGGGAAACCCTGCCACGTATCCGGCACATAATCCCGAAACACAACGGACACAGTACCTCCACGGTTTAGGGTTTCCACGGCCACAGCGTCGCTGTGTTTTTGTTCGTCGCGGCTATACGTGATGTGTAGGTTGCGGGGCCACGTTCTACGCCCTATGTGGCCGTCAAGATAGGCCCGAATCATTGCGGGGTTCTTAGTGTATTCGTACCCCTGCAAGTAGGGCCTACCGTGTTGACCATCATGGGCCGCGTAGATTTCGTCATACATTTTCGTAACGTACGGGATATCACTGGTGCCGTTAGCCCGTAAGACTGGCAGTACCCCGGCCGCGTGGCCTAGCCGTACATGCCGGGACACTTCGGCCGCGAGTTTAAGTTTGTAGAAATCCCAAAATCGTAAGGCCAATATGGCTTTTCCTAGCCGGGCCGCCTTGACGCCTAGCCGTTGGCCGTGGCCGGTTTTGTTCAAACACACGTCGGCACAGTTTCCGTAATGCGTGCATGCCGTTATGACGTGGCCGTTGTCGGTTTTGACGTCGGCCCCGCGTGCCGGGGTCATGTAGATAATGGCCGGACGTAGTCGCCTGTCCTGATTGCCTTTGGCCTGTTTAGCGTTGGTTTCGCCCTTGCTAAGTATTGGCCGCTGGATATTCCAAACGGGCCACCCTCTGGCCTTGCATGCGTCGGCTATAGCCGTTTGTGCGGCCGTGGCCGTGGCCGTTGTGTAATCGATCATTTTGAGTACCCCTACTCGTGATATCAGCTAGCGTCGCTAGCTAGTTTGGGGCCGTTTAAAAGTTTTGAATCGGCCTGACCTGGTGCGGCCGGGCCAATTTTCTACCTGTTAACGGCCCCAAATTGCCTAGCGTTTAGCCCTGTGTCCGGACGAAACCGGCTTTCGTGTGGACATACCCCTCATGCTTCACGGGGTCGTTGCTGAATGCAAATGCTCTCTGGCCCCACGCCCGTACCGTTTGGCTTTTGGTCCTTGCTGTGGATTCCGCTTGCATCTGTACGTGTTCGGCATACGCGGCCATCACGCGACGACAGAGAGGCGACATTAGGATGACGTCGCCCAGCACCGCGATCAGGTCAGCGTCGGGCTTGCCACGGACAGCGGGATCAGAAGCCACCACGTTGATAGCGTTTACGAAGCGAGAATCCACGGCCCCGGCCCCGGTATTTCTCCAAGCGTAAACCTGTGCGTCTGAACCGGCGGCCTTGTCGAGTAATCGAGCATAGCCGCTATGGATGCCTAGGGCCTGCTGGATGGCTGTGGTGGCAGTGTCCATGTTTCCGGTCGTGGATTGCTCCCGCTTGGCTAGCCGCTCTACTACCTCGCGTATGACTTTTGAGTCTTGCGCGATCTGTTGAGTGGTTGTCGTTTCGTTCATGGCTTTGTACCCCTGTGGCCGAATTTGGCCTGAGAAATTATCGCGCACCTGTGTACGTTTGGGTACATCTGTTGGCCTGTGGCTACGTCTGGCGTGTTGGTTTAGCCGTTGCTGGATTAGGGCCGATACCGACAGACAGGCACGCGGCCCCATGTGCGGAAGTCAGAATCAGGTAGGGCAGTGGCCCGGGTAATCGAGTAGATCTAATAAGCATTAGTTCTACTTGTAGGCGTCTAAACCTGTTAGCGGTGGGGCCTAATCGAGGATTTTAGGGGCCGGGGCCATATGTCGGCACATTCGGCCAAATTTGGGACCTCTTTTGGCCCCTGTTCTGGCCTGTTCTGGAAACCCTAGGAAACCCGGAAATGGCCCACCGACCGCCGATCTATTACAGGGGCTCGTTGGACTCACCCATCCACGTTAGAGTTCATGAGGAGCGGGTGCCATAAGAAGCGGGGGAGGTAGACTGGGGGTATGCGAGCAGCGGGTGTATGGCTAATCCTGGTCCTTCTGTGGCCGATCATTTGTGTCGTGGCGATGAGTTACGGCCTCTGGGTAAAGGCCCGGGACTGGATTCAGGAGCAGGGGTAGGGGGGAAGAGGGATTCCGGTTCTGGCGAACCGTCCGCGAAGACGCGGCATGATGGAAGAGATCAGTGGTGGGATGAGACAGCACAACATAATGTTCCCTGCCCCCCCATCGCGCCCGACCTTTTTTTTTGAGAGGCGTCGTCGTCACGCCGTGTGCGGTCACCGTCCATCATGAACCGGTACCGTTTCCGGCCATTTAAAGCCCGTCGATGATGATGGAGGGCGAGGGGGTATGGGGAGGTGTTCGGCCAGCGGGGCCGTATTAGTTCACAAATGGTGTGGTGGGCGTGTAAACTCCAAATCACCTTGGTCGGTAGACCCTACCGCGTTTCACCCACACATGCAACGCGAGGTGGTCCGAGACATCCTCCGCTGGAAACGGCGGGGGATGTGTTGTGTTTCGGGGCAAAGTTTGTAGGCTAGTCCATTGGATTGCACGGGACCAGGTCCATGCCTAAAGTCGGTCGTCGGCAGTACGCCTACACGAAAGCCGGTAAGGCCAAGGCGCGAGCGGCACGAGCCCGCCGACGCCGTCGCAAAAAGCGTAAGAAGACGTCGTAGTGGACACGCTGCTCAAGCAAAAGCTGCCGATCTCGCTATTGGTATCGAACGGTGGAATCCTGATCGGGTTGTTGGTCGGGGCCATTAATTTCTGGAACCAGTTTGAGCGCAACACCAATGCGATCGACAACCTGACGGCGCAGATGTCGCATATTGAAGAGCGGATCACCGCGTCGAATTTGGACGGGATGTCGGACCAGTTCCGATATCTTGATGACCGGATCAACCAGGAGATCGCGGATCTTGGCTACAAGGTTGACGAACTCAGGCGCGAAGCCGATCACAAGGCGGACACGCTAAAGACTGATGCCACGTTTGCCAGTGAACGACTCGCGGCGCTGGAGACAAGAGCGCAGCAACAGGACGAGAACATCAGCAACCAGAACTGGTCGGGCGAGGATCTGCAACGACAGGTCAGCCAGTTGGTGGCCGATGTCCAGTCGATGCAGAACAGTGTTCATGATGTGGAGGAACTGACCCGCGAGATTAACTACGTCAAGGAACGCCTGTCAGCGCTCGACGTGCTGGTCAGTCAGCCGGCCGAACTGGATACCAGTTGGTTGGAGAACGAGATTCAGGTGATCTCCCGACGGCTGACCGAAACCGAGAACCTGGTTAGTGAAGTGAACAGCCGCACGAGTATTCAGTCCGAGGATCTGTACCGACTGGTTGCGGGATTGGAAGAACGACTGTCGCTCTTGGAGCGCGTGGGTAATCACAAGAAGCTGTTGGAGAAGGCACGCCGATGATAGGTTGGTGGAGCGGTCCCTCGGATCTCTACACAAGCGCCGGGGGGCCGCCCCTCCTACCACATGTAGTAATCGCTGCAGCTCCCCGTAATCAACATATGGTGTGTGTGTATGGATAAGTTGACCGACGCGAAACTTCCGATTGGGCTGGTGGCCGTCATCGTCGGACAGGCGATGGGCTTGGCCGTCTGGATCAATAACCTGCAAGGTGAGGCCAGCACCGCCGTGTCCCTTGCATCCTCGGCACGGGCGCGGGTGGTCCAACTCGAAGATCGCCTTGCTGAAACAGAAACCCGGCTGGCGATCCTGAACGACCAGCAGAAACAAATCAATGCGGAGCATATGCAAATCGGCGATTCGTTCCAGAAGATCTGGGATGAACTCGACAAGCGCTCACCGGCCCCGGTGCCAACCGGCACCCAGCGGAGCTATGGCTATTAGTGGTCAGGTGCGAGACATGTGAAGCAACGATTCGGGATGTGCCGTTTGCGTTTCGACGCGGGTGGTGTCGGCACACCGGTGTCGCCCCGAAGCGTGTGTGGTGGAGCTGCCCTCCGTGTAATGATAAGGCGTATCAACGAGCGCGATCGCGTCGCACAAAGCGATGGAACCTGCACTTGTCGAATTCACCGGAGGTAAAAAAGCATGATTCCACCCCTTGACGGCATCATCCGGGTCACTGATCGTTTTGGATCAGCCAGAGACACGTACAATCACGGTGGCATTGACCTGGCATTAAGCAATGAAACGGTGCATCGCAAACCTATTCGAGCGCCCGAATTCGGCACGGTGGTGGGCCTGTTTGATGGTGGCTATCCGTACGGCCATGCGCTGGCTCTACAGGGGGATTCGGGCGTGTGGCGCTTCATGCACATGGATGAAGCCCCGCCATTGGGCGTGGGCGATTGTGTGGTCGCGGGTCAGACTCTGGGATTAGTGGGGTCTACCGGCAATTCAACCGGCCCACATCTCCACATGGACGTGTCCCCGGACGGCGTGATTCACGAGTTTCGGATTGCCGGCAGCCGGGAAGATCCGCTCACACTGTACGCCGATGCGTATGCCCAAGCGGCTGGCTATGACACCGAAGTGTTTCGCGCCCAGATCAACATGGAGTCCGGCTGGAATCCGAACGTGACGAGTTTTGCTGACGCACAAGGTTTATGCCAGGTGATACCTCGATGGCATCCCGCCTTACGAGGTCGCACTTTTGACCCCTTTGCGTCGATGGAATACGCCGCGAATTTGATGGCAAGCCATCTTGAGTATCGGGACGGGGATTATCGAGAAGCCCTTGCTGACTATAATGTGGGACGGAACAGCGAAGGCGACTTCCGCCTCGAAGGATTAGAGCGCTACGCCGATATCATTCTCGGTGACAAGGAGCCAGCCGCGATGGCCTCGACCAACGAACTTGAATTGCTTCGCAAGGATAGGGATAAAAATCACTCACAAAAACTGGGAGCCCTTCACCATTTAGGGAAGACGATCGAGATTCTGAATCGCATGGACCCGTCAGTGTTTCATAGCGACGACGATCGCGAGCTGCACGCCGAGGCCCAGCGCTACTATCACGACCCTGCATGAACTTGACACTGCGAGAAATGCGTCGGCTGGCCGTGCTGCGTGTCATGGTTGATCTTGGCCTAATTGGTGGCCCACACGATGACCCGGAACGATACACTAGGGTGCAACAGGCACGCAGGATATACAGACGTGGCACAGAAATTCATTAGTCGAAAACTGTTGGTCGCGATCACGGCCGTGGTTGCCGAAGTGATTCTCGGCCTAGGTGGCAGCGTTGAACTGGCTCAAGAACTGTCATTGGCGATTGCAGGCATTGCGTCGAGTTACCTGATCGGTCAATCCGCTGTAGATGCGAGGAACCAGAAGTAGCACGGTACGAGCCTGATGCCAAAGCAAAAGCTCGCTGAAACAGACCCGTATTACGCCGAACATGTGAGCCGGGTGCTGACACGCTGGTACGCCGGGGAAACGACGGCGGCGATTGCCAAGGCGGAAGACAGCGAACAACCTGCGATTGAAAGCGTGGTGCGCCGGTACGCCGACCCTGATCGCCAACGCACAGGCGGGGCGGAGTGGCTGTTACAGACACGGAAGATCGTCGTCATGGCGGCTGCCGGATTCTCTCGTGCCGAAATTGCACGAGTCTTTGGCGTGACCCCTGCGAGTGTGGATGCGCGACTCGCCGCTGTGCGGCCGGATGTGGACGATGCCGCCAATCGCTGGCGTGCGGACAGTCTGGATGCCGGGTTTGCTACCCGCGAGTTTCGCGTCTGGCAACTGAACCAGGACTTGATGTATCTCGAGGAGCTGATTCCCGAGGTGGCGTTTGTGAAAGATGGTCGCGGGTATGAGCGTGAGGAACTCAAGAATGTTGATGGTTCGCCACGGCTCGTGCCTCGAAAGTTTGAAAAGGACATGTACGGACGCCCGGTCTGGGCGTTGTACCGATCCAAGCTGCTGGACGAAATGGCAAAGCTGAAAGGCGATCATTCGGCCACATTGCATCTTGGATGGGGGGATCAGACCCAAAAGGTGCTGGGCATGTTGAATGCGGCACACAGCAAGGTGCTGGAAGCTCCAGTCGAAGATGCACAGTTCGTGGCGACCGAGGTGGAACGTGCATGACTCGATTGCCTTTGGACGCCAAGGATACGCTGTGGGAGCAGGTCAACTATCGGCCTTCCGAGGAACAGCAGCTCGCCCACGACAGTACTAGTCAGCACGTCCTCATCATTGGGGGCGAGGGCGGTGGCAAAAGCACATCGGGTGCAATGGAGTTGTTACCGCATGCCCTGCTGATGCCCTACGAGGTGACCCGTGGAGGGCCGCGCAACATGAAGTTGCCGCAGCATGTGTACCGGGATCGCCTGTACTGGCTGGTCGGCCCGGAGTTTGAAGACTGCCGCCCAGAATTTACGTACATCGTCGATACGCTTGAGATCCTGCAGTCGCAATTGGGAGACAAGCTGATTCAAAAACTGACGTTTCCTGACGAAGGCTCGTGCAAAGTGATATGCACGACCGGCACAGTGATCGAAACCCGGTCGGCTGCCGACCCGGCGAAATGCATGAGTGGGCGTGGCCCACAGGGCATTGTGTATTGCGAAGCCGGCCGATTAACGCAGAACATTTGGGAACGCGGATTATCTCGACTGGCCCGATCCGAAGAGCCCGGCGCTCCCGGCTGGTCATGGGCGTCCGGCATCGTGCAGGAATCCCTGCCGTGGTTTTTGGATTTGTACGAGCAAGGGCAGAACCGTGACAACCCCTATGACGTGACGTCCTACCGCATGCCGAGCTGGACAAATCCAGTCACGTTTCCGGGTGGACGGGAAGATCCAAAAATACAGGCGCTCGAGCGCCAACTGAGCCGCGCCGATTTTGACGAACGCATTGCCGCGAAAATCGCGCCGCCGTCAGACATTGTGTTCCCCGAGTTTTCACGCGATGTCCACGTGAAGCCGTGGAAGTTTCAGGAGTGGCTACCCGGCACACGTCGCAAATGGGCGGTCACCCTTGCGATCGACCCGGGCTATGACCCTGGAGCCTACGCGGTGCTGGCGATTCAACAGGATGGTCGCATGGTGCGAGTGATCGATGAGATTTACGCGCAGCGCAAAACGGCGGAAGAAGTCATCGAAATGGCACGGGCCAAGCCGTGGTGGCGCAATGTGGTGCATGGGGTTATTGATCCTTTTGGTGGGACGTCGCATCAAGCCCACGACTCACAGGTCGAGCTGTGGCAACGATTGGCTCGCATTCCGGTGTATGCGCCGAATCGTCGTGGCTTCTCAATTCTCGAGGGCGTACGACGCTACCGCAGCTTTCTGGCACGCGGCGAAGCACGGGAACACTATGTCACCTTTGACCCGAGCTGCCGTAACACGATCCGTGAACATCGCCTGTACCGACGCCAACCCTCGATTGAAGGGCGTCGCCTACAGGTCAACCCGATTGACCGGGACAACCATGCCCTGAAAGCGTTGATTTACTGGCTATGGCAGGTCAAAGGCTTTGCCGGCCAACCGGCAAGATCTGGCCCTACCCGTTTCGCAATGGTGTAGCATCACACATCGCAATGTGCCGGACTTGCTCAGTCCGCAAATAAGGAGCTGACATGCCCTCAACAATTTCATATACCTTCACGGAAGGATCGGTCAGCAACACAACTTCTGAAGTGTTAGCTGACAACTCAAACCGAAAGTTCGCGAAGTTTATTAATGACTCGGACACCGTGATGTATTTAAGGGTCGGCGAGAACTCGGTAGCGAATGAAGGCATTCGATTGAGCGCGACTGGTGGCGAATATACGATGTCACCCCAGCACGGCAATCTGAGTACACGGGAAGTAGACGCTATTGTTGGGTCTGGGTCCGGTAAGGTACTTCTTGTTATAGAAGGCACGTAACGATGGAGCGGGTCACCCTGCAACACTGGAACGACCTGATGGCGCAGTCGGGTGCTGAGGAACAGCAACGGTTGCGGGATGAGCGACGTGCAGGGCGTGTGCAAATCGTCGGGCTGTCTACCACCAAAGATGCTGTGGTAAAGCGAAGCAAGCGACGAGAGCATTGGCGGGTACATGGCAAAACCTAAGGCTCCAACAAGCAAGTTGTCATGGGCGCGAGTGTCGCAACTATGTGAACGCGCTTTATCCCAGTACGAAGTGGCCGCCGGACCTGGAAGTACGTCTGGGTCAGCGTTGCCTACGGACAACGATCATCAACCCCAACTGACGCGCAACCAAATCATCGAGACGATGCGGCAGCATCGATTTCTCGAGCGACAGGTGGATATCCCCGCCGCGTACCAAAAGACATCCAAGGTCTTTCGGTCGCCGCTGGCCTTTGATCAAGTACAGCGTATTGTGGCGGTCCTGACCTCCAGCGAGCCCGTGGTGCAGATTGCTCCCCGTTCACCGGCACAGGCGGACATTGATAATGCGGCGAAGCGGGAACGCTGGTTGATGGCCGCGTTACGCACGATGGATGCCGAGCGTGAAGACGTGCCAGTGTCATGGCTTGCCGTGGACGCACAGGTTGCGGATGGTCTTGGGGTTATCAAGTTGAGTTATCACCCGAGTCGCTACTCGGATGATGCGGGATACCCGGTGCGCAAGGGTTACAAGACCGATGCCGGGGTAGAAGATATTGAAAAGGCATACCAACAAAGCGTCCGTGAGTTTAAGCAACGGGCGCGATTTCCGTTTTCGTGGCGAGATGTAGACCCGACACACTATTTTCCGATTAAGGGATACGACGGCGAACGATCGATCGTGCTTGAGCGCCACAAGGTGGATGTGGAAACGATTGCCACCCAGTATGGCGACCACATCTACGTGGATGACGGCGGCAATGTACGGCCTCAAATCGAAGGTGGCGCACCCTCGTTGCGTCCGGCCGACGATGTACTGGTCGGCAACAGTGCCACGCTGTGGGAAGTGTGGACCCATGATGAATGGAGTCTATGGACTGAGGGCATGAATGCAGACCAGAAGTCTGAAGGCATCCTGCTCGACGGTGGCAAAAACCCGTTTAATGAGCTGCCATACTTTGAGTTTGCTGGTCTGGTGACATCAGCACGCGATGCAGGCCGACGCACGTTGTCGGTGTTGTATCCATCCTCGAGTGTGTATGACGCACTCAACACTGAGATCAGCAAGGGCACCAATATTTCGCATATGTTCGGGTACCCGAACTGGAAACGAACCGGTGGCATGATTCCCGGCGGGGAAGCCGCTGACGAAATTGAAGAGCGCGAGCGCATCGAGGCCGGGGTCATTTACGACATGCAACTCGGTGGCGACATGGATGTGCTGGCCCCTCCCGATCTCGGTCGAATGTGGGACACCCTCGTGTCATTCTTAATGCGTATGCAGGATCAGGTGGGCCTGTCGTCCTTGACGCGAGGTGAGGGTCTGGGCGCTGATGCGTCAGGCTATCTGTTCGCGCAGATTGCCTCAGCGGCGCAAGGCATTTACGGCCCCATGCAGTCGAGTGCCGAACGAAGCTACGCTGGCATTGTCCGATCGATGCAATGGTGTTTAGAGAACACTATTAAAACCGGGGTTACGGTGGAAGTCGAAGGCAAGAAGGGGGCCACCGACTGGCTCGAATTAAAGCCTTCAGATATCGAGGAATACTACCGAAGCAAGGTGCGCGTGAAACCAGCGATTCCGACGAACCAGTTGGCGCAGGGCAACTTTGCTGCTGCCATGAATTCTGCTGGCCTGATGAGCAAGAAGCTGGGGCGCACGGAATACCTTGACCTTGAAGATCCTGAATCCGAACGCCAGCAGATCCTGTGGGAACGTATTCAGGAAAGCCCTGATTACATTAGCGCGGCGGCCCAGGAACTCTTGTTCCGACGATTCGGAGCGCGGGAACCGCAAGAGATGCAGAGCGAACTGCAGGCGACGGGGGATGTGGCCCTTGGCGCTGAGGGCACCGGCGCTGCGTCTGGTCTTCCCGGCCCATCGGTCGGTGGGGCTGGCACCGGCACAGGGAATATTGCACGCAGTACGGAACCCGCGACATGAGCGTGAACCCCTTTGAATCTGATGTGGAATTTCTCGAGCAACAGTTCGAGAATGACCAGAAGGTGATCGAGGATGTCACAGGTGAGGCGGCCCCGATGAACAAGAAGCGAATATCGGTCGAAGAGCGCGGCGCGTTGCGCGGCATGTTGCAGGAAGATCCGGCGTTTCGTCGCGCAATGGAAAAGAAACACGGGCGGAATCACGTTGACGATTTCGTGGGAGGTGGTGCGTGATGTGGAGTCCGATCCGGCAACTCGTCGAAGCGGGTGTGCTGCTGCGTGGTGGTAAGGAGCCGACCACCGCAGAGTTAGTAAAACAACAACGCCTTATTGCCGAGGTTAATGCTGGCGCACTGGCTATTGGCAACAAAGTTGCGATGCGATCGCGAGCGCAAACAATCGCGCTTGGCACGCTTCAGCAGCGACGTGCCGCACTTCCAGACGAATCGGCAGATGATCGAGAGACAAATGAAAAAGACATCTGGCAGGAAGTGTATGAACTGGCGTTAATCCAGGTTGGGTTTCGGAGAGGCACTGACGAATTCAACGAAGAAAAGGGCACTCTGTCCTACGACGACGCGGTGGCAAATCTCGATCCCACCATAGCAAGCGCAGTCAGAACACAGGCTGATAACTGGTACAGAACACTCCTCGCTAATTTTCAATCCCAAGCGAAAGCGCAAAGGCTAGATCCTGTCAAAGATGTGGCAGCGGCTGCGGCGCTGTGGGTAGAGATTGTGACGACGTCGGTGTCGAAGGAACAGTCGGGGGTAGTACGCAACTTGGTGGAACGTGGGACACCGTCGTTCTCTGCCGTGGCGGCAGATCCAAATGCGGCGCTGGTTGTTGCAACAGCCGAAGAAGCACTTATTACGGCTAGACAGAAGAACGCGGCGGACGATTATTGGAAAGACGGTGCAGTGTCGAAGACAGCATTCACTCTGCTTGACGACGCTCGAAAACAGTTACGGAACGATCCAAATTTTGTGTTGAAATTTACAGAACGATTTGAGTCGATTACTGCGGACTTGAGTCCCGAGGGGAAAGCCCAACTGCGGGGACTGTTTGGCTCCGGGGGCGACACCGCAGCAGCAGCACCAGCGGCATCACCAGCGGCAGCACCAGCGGCAGCAACAACATGGACCCCGCTAGCGGCGGGGCAATTTCTAGAAGCAACAGGGGGCAGCGCCACGGATGCTTCCGTGGTGACGCAAGCGACGCCGACGTCAAGTCCAACGGCGACGGGCGATACTGGTGACAAGTGGGTTCCGTATGGGGGAGCCGGCACGACAAACCTGATGTCCCAGTATGAGCGGATTATGTCGGGCATTGCGCAGGGCACATTGGACCTGAACGAAGCCAAGCTGGCATGGCAGCAGGAAAAAGACAAGTTTGACCAGGAGCAGTTGATTCGCACCTCGCAACGGCAGCAAGAACAATTCGAGCAACAGCTTGCTATCAGCAACCGGACGTTGCGGTTGCAACGCGACCAGTCACGGCTTACTGCGGGGATGCAGCGACAAACAGCCGTCAACCAAGCAACTCTTGGGGCTGTGCCCTACCTTGCCCCACGTACGGAGTTTTTGCCGGGGCAAGAACCCGGTGGAGCGATGCAACGCCTGTCGGAGTTTTCCGGCGCTACGTATGCGCCCGTGCGCACAGCAGATGTCACACAGACGTTTGATCCAGATGCTATCGCCGAGCAAGCCTTACGCGAATTCGACGCACGCTCGAGCGACATTCCAACAGGAGTGGGGTAAGACTGATGGCTGTAGGTAACTGGGAACACGTTGGTGGCTCACACAAATCAGAAAGTCAGGGTGGTCCGAAAGAGTACAACCAGCGTCCGTACTCTGAGTGGCGCATGGTCGATGGCGAGGAACACTTGTTCGAGGTCATAGAATTCACGTGGCCGGGTCTACCCACCTATTGGAGGCGACGCGACACGGGCATCGTCAAGGGCGAGGAACAACCCCCAGCTCCACCACCGACAAAAGACAAAGACAAAGGCAAGGGCGAGGAAGATCCACCGGCCACACAAGCGGTACCGTTGCCGGCCGAGGAAGTCAAAACAACGGCCACCGGGCCAGTGGGACCGCAGTTCCGAACCTTCGGCCCTGAGAACCTCCAGCTTTCCACGTGGGGCAGCACACCGGGCGGTGGCAACCCCAACGAGATGTACCAGCTACTGAAAGAGGCACAGGCTGCCGGATATCCCAACGCAATGGATCTGTGGAATCTTGTGCCGCACAACGCCATTCCGGGCTATCGGCAATGGAAGCGTGAACAAGCCGCGAAGGCGGCAGGGCTACCGCCCCCAGTGTCACAAGGCGTCCCACCAGCAGCAACAGCAGCACCAGCAGCAACAGCAGCGCCAGCAGGCGATGGAGATGGCAACGGGGGTGCGGAGGGTGGACTGAGGGTCGCTGGTGGTATCGAGGAACGCAAGCTGGCACGGCAAATCGCAGCGGATGCAGCGAATCAAGAGTACTTGCGTCGGCGGCTGAACTTTGAGTCGGACTCCGATGCCAGGTCTGCGGCGCTGACAGCCGCCGGGCAACAGATTGAGCGAGTGGTGCAGGCGCGACGATTCGGACTCGATCTTGGCAGATTCCTGATGGAAGCTCGTGGCCCACGGAACTACGGGCAATATTTCGGCGTGCTTGGCGGTGGCGGTGATGGGTCTGCTGCAGGTCAACCAACACGCTTGGACACTGTGCTGGGGGGATTAGGACGCATTGCGTCGACCCCGAATTATGAAGTACCCGCCGGTGTAGACCTTGGATTTGGCAATGTGTTGCGGTCCATGTTTGGTGGTACGCCCGTGCAATCGGCGGCACCTGCGGCAGCGCAACCAGCCGCTGGGACGCTGGGCCTGCCAAACGTGTCGCCGTATCGAGTCGATCCCACACAATTTGCGCGACTCATGCCGAGCGAGCAGCAAGCGGTGGTGTCAATGGGCGAAGCGGCTGGCATTCCAGCCGAAGATTTCCTTCAAGCACTTGAGCGCAGTCTGCCGGGTGCCATACCTGTTGGAACCCCACGGCAAAGCTTGAGTTCATTGAGGCTGTAGCGGGTGGCTCCTAGTAATCCACTGGAGTGGATGAATGATGATGACTACGCCGCTTTTAATGCCAAGCGGTTCGAGCGTGAGTTCTCGGCCGATCCTTCGCTGACACAGTTTGTTCAAAATCAGGAAAACGACGCGCTGGAGCTGCAACAACATGCAAGGCGGCAAGTCGATGCAACGGCGGCCAGCCTTGAGTTTCAGGCATTTGCCGAGCCAGACCTTGAAGACGCTTCGCGGGTGGTCCAGCGTGACCTTGAAGACAGCTTGCTGGCGCGAACGCCAGACGAGATGTCCCTGAATGAACGCATTGGGGATGCGTCGTACTCGATCCCGATGCAACCAGCACAGGAATTCGGCATCACAGCGGCCGGCCTACAACAGCCGGTGCCCGGTGCCACGACACAAGAGGTCGGGCCGCAAGCGGCACCGACAGTGCCCGGCGGGGAACCGCCAAGCCCTGGAGATCTGCTAGGTGGGGTGGGAGGCGCGATCAGCGCCGCGTTGAATTTGGGTGCGGAGCAAAGTGAGCGGGTGATGGGCATTCTGGCCGACACGGGATTCGGACGTGGCGTGCGTGGTGTTGCGTCGGCAAGCCCGGTGGCAGCCGCGCAACGGGGACTGGCTGGCCTTGCTGGGTACAACCTGCCTCCGGGTGTCTCGACGCCGACTCGAGAGCCGTTTGAGCTAGAGCCTGATATCAGCGCAGAGGTCGCAACGGCCGAAGCACAGTTGCCGCCAGAGATTGTGGACCAGTTGAACAAAACAATCGGGCATAGCTTTTTTGCGAATCAACAGGCCAAGCTGGATGCGTTTCGTGACACCAAGGAACTTCTCGACGAGATTCAGGCGTGGGAGATTAGTGAATTTCATGATCCCAGCGTGGTCGGCGAATGGAATGAAAACATCGATCCCAACTGGGCGGGGAACACCATGCAAGACATCGCCGATGTGCGAGCTGCACGGTTCCAATCCAAGCTCAACGACATTACGGACAAGTACGGCATTGCATGGGCAGAGATCGTAGGCAACATTGCGCTGGACCCACTGAACCTGGTGGGCTTTGGGCTGCTTTCAAAAGTCCCAGTTGCTGGCAAGGCGCTAGGTGCCGCCGAGCGGTTGTATGTCAAGGCAGTGTCCAAACCGTTTGAAATCGCTGGCAAGGGCATTGTGAAAACCGTGGGGCTTGGTCTTGGCACGCGCATCGATCAGGCTGTCGCGAAGGCAGGGTCGCAAACCGAAAACTATTTCACCAGCAAGGGTCTGCTACTGACCGACGATGTAAATGCCACTGACGAGCTGGTGCGATTGGCGACCGGCAGAGCAGGAGCCAAGCTCCCTGCGGAGTTTGCTGACATACAGCAGGTGTTTGATGCTGATGTTCACAACGCATTGCCGGAGCTGTTAAAAGGGCTGACGCCTGCAGAAGCCGTTGAGCGCATCGCGGAATATCATCGGGTTAACGTGCAGGCGCTGGTTGAGGCGTCAGGGCTAGACCCCTCCGTATTACAAGAAGTGGCCGGGCAGGACGTCATTCAAGGATTGCTCGAGCAACAGGGCGTAATACGTCAGGTGCTAAAAGCCGTGCCGACACCGAGCTGGATGCAGAAGCCTTTTGGCAAGGTGGGTTCTGGGGCACGGATGATAAATGACAATGCCATCGATCCCATTCATCGTGCGGTCAACCTGCCACTGGCTCGAGCGCAATTACTGTTCGCGGCCTATGCACCGTTTAACTATCTTGAGACGCTGGCATTTTCGATGCTCAGTGGGGCCAAGCCGGGTCTGGTGTCGGCGGACGTCTACGACCTGTTGCGGCAGGTTGACGACGTAATTCCGGCCATCGGTGGCAAGCGAGCGCCAGCCGTAGGGTTTTCACGCCAAACCGAGATTGCTAATAGGGGCGATCCGGTCAGCCGGTTCTTTCAAGGCTTGTATGAAAACATGGATGGTGCGATCGATGGGGGCTTGCGTCGTAACACCGCCGTGCAGCACATCGAGCAGGGCATCGCGGCTGACGCGGTGTTGCGGGAAGCCGCAGAAAAGATTCGGCAAGACATCTACGACATGCTGCCCGAATCATTGCGGCACGAAGCACACAACTTGGCACAAGCAGCAGCCATCTGGGGGTTACGACGACCGAAGTCGTTACCGCAACTCGCGGACCAGTTCTTGCTGCCACAGATCAAGCAGCGAGCCGCGATGAGTGTGGCAATGGAATACACCGACCTGCCACCGGAAGCGTTGCAAGCAGTCGTGGACTATACGAGTGGCAAGATTCGCACCGTGGACGGTTTGCGCACGAAAGTTGATGAGGTGCTAAATGGCCGCGTGGCCGACAAGGCCATCGCCGACATTGATGTGTTGGCCGATATGGTGGTGCATCTTGACGGGATGGCCGACAGAGCGGCCACTGAAGGTGGGGCGTATCTGACAGACTTTTTAACGGCCCATCGATTTGTGCGCATACAGCTCGATCAAGCCCACCGACGCTTGCAAGGCACCACCAACCAGCTCGCAGACATTGCACGCCAAAACCGAGACTGGCAACAACTGGACAAGCTGTGGCGGGTGGAAGCCCCCGCGAACCAACAGCGGATTCAGGCCGCGCAAGACCATTTTCAAGAGTTATGGAACAAGCTAGTGCAGAAAGACCCCTCCATTGCCAATCACGCATTGGCAAACAATCAAATCGACGGGGAGATATACCAGATTATTAAGCGTTACGAGAGGCTTGATCTCCAGAACCTGGAGCCTGTGCGCGAAGCGGCTGGACTCACCAAGGGACGCATAGAGCGAAGTCGTGCATGGGACAACTATTTCCGACTGCGACGAGAGCATTGGGCCAAGCGTGACAAGGAAATCGATGCGTTAATCCAGCGGGACTACCCAGAGTTCGGGGCCGTGATGTCAGGTACCACGGCGGCTCCGCCGGGGCTTGCCCCATTGCAAGCCAAGTTCGGTCAGGTGAGCGAGGAGATGCGTAGACGGGCCAACAATTTAATTGCTGACATTGAGGGGCTGAACAGCCTGAAGGCCGCCCCTGAAGATGTCCAGCGATTGCGCCAAGGACTGCAAGATATGGCGGAGGTGCTACCTGAAGACCACGCGGATCGAATGGCCGCTGTGATCACCGAGGCTGCACAGCGCACACAGGAGACATTTATTAACTATCCGGGCAATAGCCTTGATGCCGTGGCTCGCGTGGCTGACCCATTCTGGATCTACCAGTCACGACGACTGGCGCGAATTGCCGAGCAGGGGGTGCGTCACCCCGGCATGCTGCGGTTGTACGAAGATTACTTTTCAAACACTGAGCGCGGGTATGTGACCAGCGACGCGACGGGTCGGTACCAAATAGACTTAACACGGGGATCGATTTTGTCGTTGATCGCGGCCGGTCGGCGTCGTGGCAATGTCATCGATCTCGAGGCGATGTCCCGTGGGGAAGTGCATAACGTGTTACGGGGCGATCGGTTTCCTGAGCGCTACGACGGCTTTTTTGGGCAAGTGGAAAAGGCACAGGAATTATTGTCCGGCCTTGGGATTTACCCCGGAGGCGCTATCGAGCTGGCAATTTCCCTGCTGCGTGCGTTCGGGCTAGAAAAGGACAGCAAGGCTACTTTTACAGAGGCCGCAGAGTTGGGCAACCTGATCCCACCACCGGTGTCACTGGCCGTGAATGCGCTGGAAATCGCCGGTGTGGACACCACGGGCTTTCACGAGGTGTTACGTGATCCGTTTCATGATCGGGCCTTGAAATTGGCACAAGTAGAGATTAAGCAACGGCGACAAACAGAGGGGCTGCCGGAGCTTAGGCAGGATGAACTCGAACGCGAAGCGCGAAAACAGGCCGCCATAGACGAGGCCATAGGCACGCAAATCGGTGCGTTACGTGTACGGTCACCAGAAGAGATTCAACGCAATGAAGTGTCCGACAAGGTGATGGCAGATCGGAGAGGTGTGACGCCTCGTGAGTATCGCGCACAACGACTGTCTCCAGACCATGTGCCACCAGACGCACTGGATCGAATGGAAGTCAATGCGGCTTGGGGTCGCATGCTCAATGGCACACCGATAGACGGTGCCGAATTGCGACAAATGATTTCGTCCGCTAACCAAGAATTACGGCCTTTGGAGCTGCGACAGCTTGCGGAAAAAATCGAAGAAAAGCGTACGCAGTTGATTGGGCTTCGACAGGAATGGCAACCCAGATTCGATAAGGCCATGACCGACCTGCAAAGCGTTGGGTTTATCAGGGAATTCAATATTGCCGGAGACTCGATGACGTCGCCCACCCTGAGCGACGTGTACGGCACCTACTGGAAACAATGGCAGAAGATAGAGCAGCACTTTGCTGACGAGCTGCCGCAATCGTCGGCGGAGTGGGATCAGGTTGCAGCGCAATATGGCACTGAAGCCCCGGATCGTGGACCGCTCGATCAGGCATTGCGTCTGTTTCGAGACATCACCCCAGACAACGACGAGTTTCAGTTACCACTAGGAGAAACCGATTGGAATAGCTATTTCCAGGCACGAGAGGATTTCTTGTCGAATCTGCCGCCGGGCGTGCGTTCGCAGATTGAAGCGTTGACGATGCAGCGCGACATGCAAAGCGATCTACCGTTCCGACAGGAAATGCGCTTGGCGGGGCGATTGCGCCGGCAGATGTATGAGCAGCCCAAGTACTTTTACTTTCAGGCGTCGCTTGACACGCGTACTCGGACACCTCAAGTAGTCCACGCACAGGAGTACACGGTCTGGTCGCCCGAAATCCAAAACAAGATGCAAGCCGTGGAAAACCTGGAGTTGCAATGGCGCGACGGCAGGGATTTTCAGGCCATAGCGGCCCAACAGACCTTTGATCTAACACAACAGTGGCTCGCGACTGGCAGGAATGGTCCACGACCAGAGGTGTCGGCCACAGATGTCGTACGGCAGGAGCTGCGAGCGCGAATGACGTCCGGCAATCCGGGCGACAATCCGTTTCAAGGCCGTAGGCCAGACGGTGAACCAACAGCCGTGATTGCAAATCTCGAGGAACTGAATCAAATATTTGCGCATCTAGACGAATACGCCACGGCCAAGCGTATCGCTGGGGAGATCACCGAATCGTTCAAGCGTCAGGAATCCCCCCGCCAGCAATACTTAACTGAGGTCAACCGCGAGTACAAGTTTCCGGGGTCTGACACAGGACTGCTTGATGTGGTGTATGGCGGCAAACCGATTCACCAGTTTGTGTTGCAACAATAGAACGAGACTCGTAATCTTGCGGCATGGCAGAACGCGCTCCGCAGGCTTCCGAGACGGTGACCGCAACCGCTGAGGCGGAATCCCCGCCCAAGCGGCTGACCGAAGACGAAGCCATCGCTCAACACGAACAGGATGCACTGTCTGAGTTCCAAGCAGCTCGCGATAATGGTGACCCTTCTGTGGTCCTTGATACGCCGTTAACGTGGCCTGATGAAACGCAGGAAGTGGATTCCGAGTCGTCGAGCGATGATGCCCCGTCCGCCGAACAGGAGTCACAACCAGAAGCTGAAGCTACGCAGCCCCCCGAAGGGGAGGCCGAGCAGCCAGCGCCTGAGGCGAGCGCCGAACCACCGTCAACGCTTACCACGGAGGAGGCCGACAGCCGCCGCCGCCAAGCGTTAGATGACCAGCGTCGCAATCTTGAGAAAGGGTTTGAGCAAAAGCTCGCGCAAGTTCGTGACGAGGTCCGCCGCGACTCGGCCCAAGAGGCTGAGAACGCACGGATCGCGTCAATGTCGAACGAAGAGCGCGGGGCGCACGAACGACAGACCGAGATGCGCAACCAACTTATGAACGAATTACGCCCAGAAGTACAGCAGGACGTGGTGAACACGCTCACCAACGAACTGGGACCGCAGGTTATTTCGGTCGTCGGCCTTCCAGCCGATCCGAGCGAATGGCCTTCGGGCACCCGTGATGGTTGGAATGAGCGGATTGCCGCTGATGGCACGTTTACTTTTGTGGACCGCCTCACGTTTCTTCACGAGGACGCGCTGACCCGCGTTCGGACGGAAAAGGATGTGGAGTGGCAGGCCAAGCTTGATAAAGCGGTGGCCGACCAGAAGGCGCAGTTTGACGCAAGCTTGTCGGAGTCGAATGGCGCAACAGAGCGCGGGGCGACATCCGAGCCAGTCATTGTCGGTGAGGGCGGAACTGCCATTGGGCAAACCGAATTAGAGCATAAGTACGCCGCTGGCACCGCGACGCCTGAAGAACGTCGCAGCTATGAGAAGTTACTCATGGAGTCCGGCGTGTTTATTTCTCGATAGATAGGAGCTACTAACGTGGCAGGGCCAATTGGCACAGGACAAATCGATAATGTCCAAGCCAGTGTTATTGGACCCGTCCGCTACACGCTGCAACTCGGTACCGTGATGGAGCGCCTCGTGCGTTCTATTAATGGTGCGCAGGGTCAAGACGACACCTACAACCAGCCGAAGTATTCGAGCCTCACGGCATACGATGCTACGGAAGGTGTGGCTGTTTCACAGGCCCAGCAGATTACTGACAGCAATGTCAGTGTCAGCGCAACCGAATCAGTCGTGGACATCCTGATCACCAAGAAGATGTTGCGTACAACGAACGCAATGAACTTCCGAGTGGCAGGGCGGATCATGGGTGAGGCAATGAACAAGAAGGTCGATTCCGATCTTCTTGGTTTGTTCTCTGGTTTGGATACAGTTTTCGGTGGTACGTCAACGACAGCCGCTATCGGCTATTACCTTGCAGCCGTTTCGCGGTTGCCGGGTGCGCTGAGTTCTTCGGAACCAGCACCTGCGCCGTACCATCACGTAATTCATGGGATGCATTTCCGTGACATCGCTGACGACTTGCTTGCCTTGTCGTCTTCGGCTCTCGGTGGAACGGCTCCGTTCCCCGATGGTTCGTCAAAGGACATCCTTGAGGATTACACCTTCGGTCGTTTGCTTGGTGGACGAGTGGTCGTGGATAACAACATGGCCGTGAGTACAACCAGCGCGTACGGAGCTACATTTAGTCCCGATGCATTCCTGTTCTACAACTGGATGCCGCTCGAGACGACAATCACGCTCGATCCTGGTATGCGCGGCTGGCGTCTGATGATTATCAGAGACTATGGCGTGTCGGAATACGATGGTACGTGGGGATACGGCCAGCGTTTCGACACTACGGTTCCAACGAGTTAGGGGCGTTTGATATGAATGAACGACTCCAAGGACTCAAGGTCGTCACTTTTGACGTCAAGGACCAAGCTGGTGATGACACTGTCATCATGTTTAAGGTTCCCGGTGAACCCGCTGGGTGGGAAATCACCGAGGCCAGCATCACCCTTCATAGCGGTTTCAGTGCAGATGGCTCGAACCATATAACCCTCACCGTCGAAGACGCGGGGGCAGATGGTACGGGCACGACGCTTATTGCAAGCCGTGGTGGAGCCAGCGTGGCGTGGGCGGCAGATGGTGTCTATGAGTTCACGATGGGTTCCAGTGACCCGTATCCAATCGATGCGGATGACTGGGTTGCCCTGAAGTGGGACGAGACAGGCACTGTCGCTGCAACCGGCACGCTTAGTGTTGTACTAGCTCCGGGCCAGAGAGGCACGACCTAGTAACAATGTCCGTTGAGCAGGTGCGAACCATCTGCTCAACGCGCTGCAAGGCGTTTTGCTGTCGTGGGCCAAAGCGGATCGCGTTGGACTCTTCGGAGGTCACGCGGCTGCAGCAGCTCGCGGCAGCAAAGCACCTTGATTTCGTGCCGTCGCCGAATGTCCTGCGCGATGGCTGGTTTTTTGAAGTGCCGGCAACAGGCGGCTGTGTGTTTTTAACTGACGACAACCTGTGCAGTGTGTATGACGACCGTCCCAATCAGTGCCGATCATTTCCGCTGGTTGCCAATACACCGAATTGTGAACTCAGCGGGTGGGTGCAGCCCCCACGGATATTTGTTGGTGTGCCACGTAGCGGTGAGCGCATGAACCTGGAGTTCCAATCCTGTTTTATGAATATGCAGAATTACCTGCGCGGCACGCATATGTGGGGTGGGTGCTTTGAAGCGATTGGGGCGACGGTGGAAGACAACCAAAATGACATCGTCGATCGCTTCCTAAAATCAGAAGCCGAGTACTTAATGTTCATCGAAGACGATATGCTGTTCAAAGCGAATGCACCGAGCATGCTGGTATGGAAAATGCGCAAGGCGCAACAGCAAGGGATCGACATGCGGATTCTCGGCGGCCTGTATTTTCAGCGATTAGCCGATGAACCACTTCCGCATTTCTATCGCCGTAATGGCATACGAGAACACCGAGGGGAACGTGCGTTGCAGCACGAGTCTATGATTGAAGAGGTCGAATCTCTGTTGCGAGAACTACCCATACCTGCGGAGAATGGTCCCTACGTGCTAGGACCAGAGCATGACTCGGTGATGGAAGTAGACGCCGCGACCACAGGGTTTCTCGCTGTGGAACGCAGTGTGTTTGAAGAAGTACCGTATCCGTGGTTTCGACGTATGGGCGCACACGTCGGCGAGCCGGGGTACACGGCGGTGGACTTTGCCTTTTTTTATCGAGCGTCTATGAGCGGCATTGACAGTTACGGTGATGTGGGCATCGGGGCAGGTCATCTCCATCAGGGACCAATCGGGACGAAGACATTTCAGGATTGGCAAGCCAAACGAACTGGAGGACAACATGCCACGACGAATCATTGAACTTGACGAAGCACTGCAGTGGATCGAGGCTATGCGTAACGGTGAACCGAAGATGCTTATGGTGTGCGATGTCCAGTTGTGGCGACCGGCGGATGTATCCCAGCCTGACCTGGGGGACTGGTATCAAGTCGCCGTCCCGGCACCTGACGTGGAACGATACCTCGACAAAGGCTTTTGTGCAGACGATCCGAACGCCAAGCCTGCACTGCCGCCCAAGCCCAAGCCCAAGCCCAAGCCCAAGGCTAAGGCTAAGGCCAAAGCTAAGGCCAAAGCGAAAGCCAAAGCTCGTGGCTGACACACTCGATAACACTGGACTTACTCCGAAGGGTGAAACCTTCCTGCGCCGCATCCGTGATGGCGAACCGAAAAAGTCGAAACGGGGCAAACCCTACACGCCCATCTCCATGCCACGTCGGCGTGACGAAGTGGAGGTGGTGAGCGAGCAAGACACCCCAGATGGCCGGCGTGAGCGCACCACCATCTACTACCACGACGAAACGCCGGTTGTTGAGACAATCGGGGAGGCAACCGGGGATCGACCAGTAGCAGTGCCCGGCGGTGACCATACAGAATTGGCAGAAGCCCTTGATATGATCGCTGAGAATCGTGAGCAACCGGCCGAACGATCGGAACGGCCAGATCTGGATCGTAAGTTTCGTGATCAAATGGAGCAACGCGCCCATGCCGGGAGTGGTCGGCGCGTCTTTGGGGTTCCACGGCGAACCTGGAAAGGTGAATAATGGCAACAGACATTCAGGAGATTGATTCCAACACAATCGAGGTCGCAACATTGCCGCCAGACATCGCCCTGCATGGCGCGGATGGTCCTGAGGCATTGACGGCGGCCTATGGCGCAAGCGTCGGCAGTGAGCCCGCCGTGTCAGCAGAGGAGGATGCTCCGACGTTTGACCAACTGATGCAAGGCATGAACGAACCAGCGGCCAAGAACCTCGTCGGATCGGCGCAGAAGATGATCGAGGGCGAAGGCCATGAGATGGAGTTTCGAGGCTTTGAAAGCCCGAAGTTCATCATGGGTTATCGGACCATCACTGGAGAGCCGGTGCGTTTAATGTTGCACTACAACCCCGGTCGAACCGAGCATGACTACGGGCGACGCTATTGGATGAAGCGCCATCCGCATGGCAATGTCGAGATACCCCAAGAGCTATGGGGCAAGCCGATCTTTATGCCGCGTCCTCCCACCACCGTGCCACGTCCGTTGACACAGATCGATGCCAAGTGCGATTTCTGTGACAAGGCGGGATTCCCGTCTGAAGACGAGCGTCAACTGCACATGCAGAAGAAGCACTCGAGGGAACATGGCACGCATGAGCGTGAACGTGATCGCAAGGAAGAGCGTGCATACCGCGATGCAATGGCTGAAATGGTCAAAGGCAATCAGGTGTTAATCACCAGCATTTTGGGGCAGCAAGGTGGCATGACTGACGGCCAGCGAGAATCCCTCGTGAGCAGTCTGTCCGAGGCCAGTGAAGCGGCGGCGACACCAACGGCCCCAATCGAAGCTCCACCGACACCCGCTGGTACACAGTGGATGCCGATGAAGCATGCTGAGAGTTACTACCGCTTAAAAACCCCAACGATTAAAAAGCGTATTGAAGCTGGGGATATCGGCGGCTATAAGAATGAGAAAGACGAGTGGCGTGTTCTGATTCCTAGCGCCACATGGAAGCCGCCAGAGGAGTAATACTGCGTGGCAATCACCGATACCGTTACCTTATTGCAAGTTGTACGCGAGGTGGCTCGCGATATAGCTGGCGAAGTGCCATCAGGCACGGCGTCGGCTGGTGGTGCCCAACTGATCACGGACACCACTGCTGATACACCGTTGCAGTCGAGTGCCATCGGCAATGATTACTACCGATCCCGATGGGTGTATGTGTCGTCAGGCACCAATAACGGGCAAGAGCGTCGCATTGCGTCAAGTAATGCCACGAACGGTACGTTGACGCCGGAGCGTGCTTACGGATCGTCGATTGATTCGACATCGGTATATGAGGTCTACCCGTTTAGCCGAACCGTGCTACGACAAGCGGTGCGCGATGCGCTGCAGCGTTGCATGCACGAAGACTGGTTGCTGGTGACCGACCTGGAAGATGGCGATTTCCGTGCGTCGGGTGTTGCGAACCGGACAAACTCGAGTGCTACGCCAACGAAGATCACCACCGAAGCCAACTTGTATATGGGGAATCAGGCATTGCGCGTCGCGAATTCTGGTGCGAATGGATACTCCAGGTTGACGACGCACCATCCGGTTCGACAAAACGTCGGGTACCGCATTGAGGCGATCGGTCGGGAAACGGTCGGCACGGCTGACCTGATCGTGTGGGACACCACCAACGATGCCGAGATCGACAGCCTCAGCACAGCGCAGATATCGCCGGACCCCGGAACAGATTTCTTTCGGTTGGCGTTTCATTTCACACCACCGGATGGATGCAATGCGGTTTCCGTACGGCTTGCCGGGGTGGAAAGCAGTGCAGATGTGGCATGGTCCTTTGTCGCTTTGACGCGCAACGCGGCACGGGAGTTCATATTGCCTGACGCGATTGAAGACCCGAGGTGGGTGGCGGCCCCATACTGGAGGCTTGGTGGGACACGCAGTGGGCAAGTCGAGAGGGTCCGGTGGTTTCAAGTGGAACGCACGCGGGGGCCGGGGACGAAGCTTACCTTGCGGGTAGATGACGGCCCACGGGATGGCACATTATGGTGCCGCGTCGAACGCCCGTACGCTTTACTTGATAGCGACAGTGATACCACCGCCTGTCCGGCTGAATGGTTGCAGGCTGGGTCTGTCGTCGAGCTACTGACACCACTAGAAACGCAGAACCCTACGTACGCTGAGAAGCTGGCACGCGCTCAAGCGCGATTCAAGCGGCAGAGCCGATTGCATCAGGCGCACGTGCCGCGCTTCGACCAGCTTCAAGAACCCTACTAATGCCCATCGTCGGCGAAGGCGCTCCTTGGCCCTACGACATCTCGATCGATGGCCGGGGGTACATGCTCGAGCGTACGACTGGTGACAATGGGCAAGAGGTGCCGCGTTTTCTGATGCGGGGGCAGCGACAAATTCAGGAACGGCTCGACACCGGGGATATCGTAGGCGTCTTCGGATCGCCCGACTCGGCTGTCCCGTGGAACGTACAGGATTTCAGTGGGGGTATGGGCCTGCGTGAGCAGGTACCCGCTGTCACCAATCGGTACTACTACGCTTCCGATGTAGATACGCGAGTGCCGCTTAAGACGATGGGCGGCCCCGCATTAACGACGCACACGCTCGACGGCTCCGCAGGCACGGTGCGAGCGATGGCTGTGATGAATGTGAACGGCACGTGGACATTGTTTGTAGGCAGTGGTCAATACGTGTTTAGCAGCACCAATGGCACCAGCTTTTCCGAGGCCCGTGATCTTGGCAGTGGCCGTACGGTCACATCCATGCAGGTGTACCAAGGCTCTCAATCAGAGCCGTTCTTGTTTGTGGGAGTGTCGGCCGGGGAGAACTATTGGACATATAGCAATGGCGCGGGGTGGACCGAAGACAGTGGAGACGAGGCGGAATATTTTGCGACGGTCAAGGACGAGCTGTGGCGAGCGTACCTTGATAGCAATGTCTGGAAGGTTGCCAAGGCCACCAATGGTGGAGCGGCAGCGACATGGGCGTCGGGCATTCAGGTTGGCGACCCAGCAACGGCGATCACCGAAATGCTGCACTACGACGATCGCATCTACGTGTTCAAGGAAGACCAGGTGCTGACGCTGCAGCATGCAGCTACCGCTGTGGCCGAAGAAGTGTGGCCGGGCGGACTTGAGATGCGTGACGACTTCAATGGCACCGGTTCAGCGCCGTTTGGCTCGAGCTTGTATATGGTCCTGCCGGATGCGGGGTTGTACCAGTACACCCTGACAGGCACCGATCAACATGTGAGGCCGATAGGTCCGGGGTTATTGGCAATGAATGACTCAGCCGTGCGTGGCCCGGTGACCGCTGTATGTGGTGAGCGCGACTATTGGCTGTATGCCACGGTGCAGAATGAAAGCGGTAACAGCTTCCTGCTGGCAAGTGATGTCGCCAGTGGTGCATGGCATGGGTCCATCGTGGACTTGGGAGCGGTCACGTGTCGAAAGATGATTGTGACCGACAAGTTGACGACGAATCCCCGCCTGTTCATCGGCATGAATGATGACGTGGGGTCGATCATCTTGCCGCGTGCCGGGCGTGACCGATCACAGGATGCCAACTGTACATTTGCCAGTACGGGCTCTCTGTATTTCTCCAGGTTCACCGGCAATCTTCCGTTCATCGACAAGTCGTTTGTGCGAGCTGCGAGTAGAGCTGACGACCTCGATGGATCAAACACGCTCAGGTACTACTACCGAAGCAATCCCAGTGCCTCGTTTACCGCCTTGGGATCAGCGTGGGATTCTGTGCCACAGAACCCGATCGACTTCCCGTCATCGGGGGTAAAGTCCCAACTGCTCGACGTGCGCCTCGACATCGCAACGGGGACGACTTCAACACCAACACTGTCATCGGTCACAACGCTGTACAACTTGCGGCCTGAGTTCCAGCGACGCTTTGAATTCACGGTACTGGTTGGGGATCGTTTGAAAACCAACGAGGGCACCGAAGACACGCAAACATATGAAACGCTTGAAGACGAGCTGGTGAACTTGTTCGACTCCGGGCCAGTCGAAATGACCGCACCGAACGGTCGATCCTATACCATCATGTTCGACGTCGAGCCACTGGCTCGCCCCTTGCAATATGGCCGGGGCACAACCTGGAAAGTCGCGTATGATTGTGTGGCATATGAACTGGCGCAGATCAATACGAAGGGAACTTGGAAGAGACTCGAGGCTTACACGTGGGGTCAGCTTGAGAGTTACACGTGGGGGCAACTCGAAAGTCTGTGAGGTACTGCAATGGCACTAAGTGAAACCACTGATGCGATGGCGATCCCGCGTCCGGCCGATGCGGGGGGTGACCCTTTTGACACGACCGATTACAGGACGTTTTGTGATCTAGTCGATGCGTACGTGGCTGATAAAGGGTCAGATCTCGCCTCGGCCACAACCATTGACTTGCCAGCCACGCTTGACGGCCACTACTTCGATATCACTGGAACCACGACGATAACCGCCATTGAGTCAAAGGCGGCCGGCACGACTCTGATTTTCCAGTTCGATGCCACACCTCAGATCACGCACCACGGAACGAGCATGATTCTTCCCGGTGGTGTGAACCACACGATGGTTGCCAAGGATCATTGGATGTTCGTGAGCTTGGGTGGTGGCAACTGGGTAGGGTTCCCGTTGACAAAGACGCGGATTGAGCAGCTCTCTGCAGCGTCCGAGGCACGCGGTGACATCATCTATCGTGGTGCCTCAGCGTGGTCGCGCCTCGCGGCATCCACGGACGGCTACGTCTTGGCGACGAACACCTCGTCGGGTGATCCCGCGTGGGAGCAAGTGGCGGCTGCAGGCATTGCGAGCAACGCCGTCACCACCGCCAAGATCAACTCAGATGCAGTCACCGGGGCCAAGATCGCGGATGACGCGATTGACTCAGAGCATTACACCGATGGATCTATTGACACTGCGCACCTTGCGGCTGACGCCGTGACAGGGGCCAAAATCGCTGATGATGCGTTGGACTCAGAACATTACACCGACGCCTCGATTGATGCTGCGCACATTGCATCAAACGCAGTCACCACAGCGAAGGTCAATGCAGACGCAATCACGGGAGCCAAGATCGCTGACGACGCGCTGGACAGCGAGCATTACACCGACGGGTCAATTGACACGGCGCACATCGCGGACAACCAGGTCACACTTGCGAAGCTAGCTGATTCCACACAAGGTGACGTGCTTTATTACGGATCTGGCGGTGCCCCGGCTGTGTTATCCGCAGGCACTGATGGGCACTTTCTCAAAACGCAGGGCGGCAGTGCCAACCCCGTATGGGCGGCAGCCGGTGGCGGCGGAAAGATCGACGCCGTGTCCTTTACGTCCGGGGCTTCTGGCTCGACCACCAGCACGAGCTTTGTGGACGTCTCTGGCGGCGAGGTGGACATAACGACCGACAAGGGTGGTCTGATCGCTTGGTATTTTTTAAGTGGATACAACTCAGGGTTGAGCGCGAACACCTACATCGCGTTGCAATTGGATACGGCCACCGAGGTTGCCCAAAGTCAGGTCACCCAGAACGCGAGTAACCAAGATTACGTGTACTCCGGGTTTCATGTGTGGACCAGCGTGAGCGATGCAGCCCATGAAATCAATATCAGGATGAAAGTCAGCGCAGGGACGTTCAACATACGGGGTGGAGCGATTCTCGTTATGGAGTTTGATGACTAATGGCAGTAACAACCGACGCGACGATACGACCTGATCAACTCGAAACCGAACTGACCAATGCCGGAATAGATGTCAGTCGTGGGGTGGGCACCAGTGGGGCAAGCACCGGCACCATCCATACCTACGACGCCAACGGAAAGCTCGTGGATCTCCCGGATGAGGCTCAGAGCGTGGTCAATAGCCACGACCCGCAGCCCATCGTTGACCCACGAATCGCCGTGATTGATGACATGGATTCGATATCTGATGCAGACAAGGCAGCGCTCAAGTCGCTGATCACCGGATAAACATTACCCATAACACTGGCGGTGTTTGCTAGTCTGCTTGCACGCCCGAGCATGCAGCTTGGGCGTTTTGCTTCCCCAGAGGTGTGGACATGGGTGTGGGACGAGAACTATTCAGACTAGGTAGGCGTGGCCTGCTATTAATAATTGGCGCCTTCACGTTGATGCATTGGATGGCCGATGGCGTCAATGGCGATGACGGCTATCGCTGGGATCACGCTAGTGCCTACGGCGCTGAAAGCGTGTGGGATGGCGGCTATTGGTCGTGGCCTGAGTACAACAGGACTGGCCGTGGATGGCTTGGGTATTACTACCAACCTGGAGTGAACGAGAATCGGACGTCGTGGGGATGGCATTGTGCCCTCCCTGAGCATCTCGATCCCTCAAGCCCGTTTTATTCGTGGGCCGTGTTGACACCAGAATCTCGAGGTGTCGCCCATCGCAGCTATCACATGTTGGGTGAGACGATCCTTATGCGGATACCCGATCCCTCCGGGGAGATGCATACCGCACACGTCCCGGTCACCGATGCGGGTCCATTTGGCGTCTGGTGGTCATTCGACCTGCAGGACGGGTTGCCTCGCTCACTCGGCTGGGGTGCGATTGCGCCCTCGAGGTATGGCGGTACGAGTGGACCATACTTCGGCCGACGCGATGTCGAATGGAAGCACAGCACCACGCCCCGATATTGTCCCCGGTGGGGATACACGGACCTGCCACCAGCCGGATAGCCTCGTGCTAGGCTCGATGATCGGCCAACATCAGCTTACTGGTGTTGAGTAGCTGCGCCGAAGTTGCCGTCGGTGCAGTGCGACCGTCACTCCTGCCGTGGAGGCACAGACCCCGGCCTTGCGCCGGGGTTTGTGTTGTCGTGTGTTGTACGGCACGGTAGCCTACGTCAGGCACATCGTCCGTGAGTACCCCTTACAACGAGCCTGCCGGAACCCCGCGCAACTTGCTGTCGCGGGGTTCTTGCTTTGACACCACCGCTCCCTGTAGACCATCATGTATACACAGAAGTTGAGGGGTACTCATGCCTGATCTATCGAACCAACAACGCTATAGCCTTGCCGACTTACCGAAACGCTTAGAGCGAACCCGCGCTGTCATTCATCGCCGCCGCACCTATATGAAGCGATTCGCTGAACTCTTCCCTGATCGCCAGTGTCCACAGCTTCTGCCGCTACCGTTTATGGAGCCGTGGGGCGATGTGTTCTGGACCGAGTATTCCATTCAAGCATGGGAGCGCGAGGTCGGCCACGAGTGGGCTGCACAATGGCGAATGCCACGTGAATGATCGCGAGACATTTCTCGCCCGGCGACGACACGGGATCGGGGCGAGTGATATTCCAGCCCTGCTAGGAATCTCGCCGTTTCGATACGCGACACCCATGCACATATATATGTCAAAGCGTGGGCTGCTCGACGAGCGAGAAGATACGCCCGAGCAAGAAGCTGGACAAATGCTCGAGCCGGCCATCGTCCGGTGGTTTCATAAGAGACATCCTGAGTATGAAGTTTCTTACAACGTCGATAGCGAGATCCTGAGCGACCCTGATGAACCGTGGCGTCGCGCCACACCAGATGGCTTCGTCGTAGCCGGTGATGCGGAAGAGCCGCTCGATGCCAAGCTAGTGGGCGATTACATGGCCGGATCGTGGGGACCGACCAACACCCAATCAGGCGTGGCCTATTACGTGGTGCCACAGGTCAACTGGCAGGCAGGCGTGATGGGTGCTACGCACTGGCACGTGGCGGCCTTGATTGGTGGTCGCGAATTACGCACCTATCGTGGGGCGTTTGACCAGGATCTATTCGACACATCGGCCGAGGCTGCTCGTGTGATGTGGAAGCGCGTGCAGGACGGTGACCCGCCGCCAGCCGATGGCAGTGACGCTTACTTCGACTATCTCCGTGCCGAATACCCCGGCACCCCGGTACCGGATCGCGGCGGGGAGGCTGCGATCCGGGCCGTGGGTTTTGATGTGGACCAGTTGGCAGATACTCTGCTTGAGACAACGGACGAACTCAAAGAACTCGAGCGCGAGCAAAAGCGACTGCGCCAGCGGTTGTGCGCTGAGACGGGTGACCACGATGGCCTGCAGGGGCACGGGTGGCATTCGACGTGGCGAACCAACAAGCGTGGGACTCGCGTGTTCCGTATCTCCAGAGAGGACACAAGCGATGGTGAATGATCCCCAGAACGAACGAGAACCCGAAGCCATTTATTGTCCGAACCCCAAATGTGAAGGCGGGGAAGTGGTCACCACCACCCGCTATGGGATTACACGCGACAAAGGGCTGAAGAGCTATTGCCCAATCTGTGATGGTGCGATGGTGCTGTCATCGCTTGATGGCACCAGTCGCATGTGGGACGCCATCGCGTGGGCTGACAAACATGCGCTAGCGATTGAGCCCGCCGACGAAGAGCTATATCAAGACCCGTACGGTGGAGACGGGCTAGACGACTAAGGAGAGCGGACGATATGAGTATGGCATTAGCGCCCGAGGCGCGACGACAGGTGCTGGGGCGCATTCAGGATTACCGCCCAGCGATTGAGGCGATGTTTAGAGCAGGCGAGGTGGAAGGCCCGGACGGGGATCGCCTTGCGGAAGCCAAGCTGCGCTCGACATTTGCCGCCGTGATGGGCGAGGTCGAAAAGAATCCGGCGCTGGCAGAGGCTGAACCCCGCTCGTTATTGCGAGCTGTGATCGAAGCCGCCCAGCTTGGGTTGCGGATCGGCACCGGCGAAGCACATTTAGTGCCCATGCGGGAACGTGGCGATTTGAAGGTCAACCTGTGGCCGGACTATAAAGGCTTAATCAACCTTGCGTGGAACTCGGCAGTTGTCCGAGACATACGCAGCGAGATTGTCTGTGAACATGATGAGTTCGAGATACTTGACGGTGGGTCGTTCCGCCATCGGCGCACGTTCGGACACCCGGATTGCAAGTGTCGCCACGATGCGGATGAGTTCTACAAGCACGTTCGGGGGGCATGGGTGATCGTACGGTTCATTAACGGCGGCGAGCAGCCGACGCTGATGGACTGGGGACAAATAGAATCGATCCGTGGACGACCACGTCGCGACTGGCGACGCACCCCGTGGGCAACGGACCCGTGGGCAATGGCGTGCAAGACAGTATTGAAGCAGGCGCTGAAGTTGGTTCCGCGAGAAAGCGGCATGGCACCAAATCTTTTAAAGGCCACGCTCCTCGATGACCACGTAGATACGGGTGAGAAGTTGAATTACGCAGCCCTTGATATCGACATGCCAACGGAGTTGCTTGAGGAGTCAGCCGCCGCTGCCGTGGAGGCCGCCGAGGAACTCGGCAAACCCGTGCAAGGAAAGCTCAATGCCGAGTAAACGTACCGAGTTTGTTGGCACGGTGTACGGCAACGTGTTTATGGAGCCGATTACTACGAGCGTTGGGACGATACGCGAGGTGCCGATCAGTCTGTCAGAGTTGCTGCCCGATGATTTAAAGGTTTCGACACGGCCATGCCACGTCGTTGTTGAAATTACCGTGACCCCGGTGAGTGAAGGCGATGAATGACCCGGACGCAGGCATCGTCTTGGAGTGGCTAAAGACAGTGGACCATCAGCACATGACCTATACACGGGAACAATTGGCGAGCCGGACGGGCCTGCCCGATCGCACTGTGCGAGCGGCGATTCAGGTGCTGCGCCAGTCGGGCTACCCCGTATGGTCTGATCCCGGCCGTGCCGGGTATCGATTGGCGCGTGATGAGTCCGAGGTCGAACAACTCGCCTCCAGGTTTGAACGGACGGGCAAACAACACTTAGCCACGGCTTCACGGCTGCGCCGTCGGTACCGGCAAACCATGCCCCTCGACAAGCCGGAACAACCGTCGCTGTTGTGACCCAGCGCGTCCGATATGACGGTCTTGGCCTGCCGGTGTACCGGTGCCCCCTGTGTCAGGGCATGGTCTTGACGATCCCAGAGTGGTCTAACGGAGGCGCGTACCCCAACCATTGGAAATGCACGCACTGTGCGCAGGCGTACATGTCGGCCATCGACATGCAGACCAAAAGTTTCGGGTACACGAAGGCACTGGTTGCGCCGGAAGAGTGGGATGACGTACAGGAATGAAAGCGGCCAGCTTGTTTAGTGGTATCGGGGGTTTTGAGCTTGGCTTGCAACGTGCTGGGATTGAAACGGTACTGCAAGTTGAGTCCAATGGTGAATGTGTGAAGGTGCTAGAAAAACACTGGCCCATGACAGAAAGGATCAGCGATGTTCGAGACGTTGGCGTTCGACGAGAGTCAAATCACGCACCCCGAAAATCGAAGCAATCCGAAGCCGGGAGATCCGGCCCCGACGCTCGATCAGAATGGCCGCGTGTCGATCTCGTATACGGAGGGTTCCCCTGTACCGACCTGTCCTTGGCCGGGAAACGGGCCGGTCTTGGGGGCAGCGAGCGCGGTCTATGGTTTGAATTCGAGCGGGTGTTGCGCCTCGTGCGGCCACGATGGACGGTTATTGAAAATGTCGTCGGACTTTTATCCTCTAATCAAGGACGCGATTTCGGCCTTATCCTGCACGGATTGGCAGACATCGGGTTCCATGTCGGCTGGGCAGTATTGGACAGTCAGCATTTCGGAGTCCCGCAACGTCGGCGGCGCGTGTTCCTTGTCGGATGTACTCGCGACAGACGAAGTGCCGAGCAGGTACTGGCTATCTGCGAGGGCGGCGCAGGGCATCCTGCGCCGAGCGGACAAACGGGGGAGAGTGTTGCCGCCCTTACTCGTGACGGCGTTGGAGCTAGTGGCCCAGACGACATCACGGGAACCATAGGCCCGACGTTCGGGGCCAAGAACTATTCCAATCTCCAGGAAGTGACGAGCGGTTCGCTGGTATCGATGATGCCCTCGCTCGACACAAAGCTAGGCACCAAGCAATGGTTGGACGACCAATCGGTGCCCAATTACGGGTTGATGAGTTCCGCTGGTGCGGGTGTCCGACGCCTAACACCGCTGGAGTGCGAGCGTCTGCAGGGCATGCCGGATGATCACACGAGGTGGACGGCTGACGGCACACAGATCGCTGACACGCACCGCTACCGCATGATCGGCAACGCTGTGGCTGTGCCAGTCGTGGAGTGGATCGGCCACCGCTTGATGTGGGTGGACATACATGGGGGGACAAAATGATATATGCAGGAATCGATCCCGGTCTGGATGGTGCGATTGCGTACGTGCCCGAACGTGGCGAGGCATGGGTTGAGGATGTCCCGACATTGAAAGCCGGGGACAAGGGGCGGCGCGTGTATGCGATTCCCGAAATGCGCCTGCTACTGCAAGCAGAAACGGGGATATCGTTTTGTGCCATCGAAGCTGTGACCCCGGCGGCGGCCCCCGGTCGCCTTGGTGCATTCTCGTTAGGGTTAAGCACAGGCATTTGGACGACGCTGCTGGTCGTCGAGCAAGTGCCGTATGACCCAGTGCCAGCGTCGGTGTGGAAGTTGGCGATGGGGTTGCGTGGCAAGGGGAAAGATTCGAGCATCGCGCTGGCTCGACAGCTATTCCCACACTTAACCAACGAGCTTCGCCGAAAGGGCGATCACAACCGCGCAGAGGCATTGTTACTGGCTGAATACATACGCCGCCAGAGAGCCCCTACGGGCCAATAAGGCGTGCGTACACATGAGGGGTATGTCCATATGGTTGATACGGAAACAGGTGAATTTCGAGCGTGTCGCGCTTGCGGCACAGGACTGATCGGCCGCAGCGATAAACAGTTCTGCGACAGTCGGTGCCGGGCAATCTATTGGCGGCGATCCAACCCGCGTGTTCAGGTGACCCGATCCCGGCTGCACCAGTTGCTAGACGAAGTGCTTGACCGACACATTGAGGAGGCATCATGAAGCGGATTGTGGCTGGAATCGTTGCGTCCATTGTGGCGTTCACGCTGCTAGGTGTGTTGCTGTTTATGGCGGCATGGGCCGCATCACTCGCGCCATGACTGACCGCCAGCCCAACGAATCCCTCTGGGCGTACTGGAATCGTCGGTACGCCACCTCATCAAATCGCGTCACCGTGTTAGGTGAACTGTACGCGCATGTGTTTGGACGATCCCCCAATCATGCAAGGCTGGGGTCACTGCATCAGGATCATCGCGGCGAGTGCGTCCGGGCCATACTGGCCTGTGCCAGTCGCGAGATCTACGGGGATGCGCACGATTACATCTCGCGCATTTTGGCTAATCATCGGGAGCGAAGCTATCAGGGCAAGCAACACAAGGCCGAGCGCGGCGGTGACCCACGAGGCAGAAATGGGTAAAAAACGCCTGACCGATCCTCCATTGAACGATGCGAGTCGCGCTGTGTTTAGAGCTGCCGGGTTGACTGATCGGGAAATCAAGTACTCGCTTGAGCGCTGTGTGCCCGAGGTCGCGAAGATTATTCGTCGTGCCGCCGATCAGTTGGCGAAGCGTCCAGAGCTTTGGCCGGTGTTCATTGGGCCGACGGGATGCGGGAAAACATTCGCATCGATTGTGCTTGCAAAGATATGGAGCGGACCAAGGCCGGCCGATCCCGATCAGGGCATCGACGATGAATGGCATGAGACGTTTCGATTCGTGACGTGGGGAGATGTCGTGCGGCGATTGACTGCGACCTGGAGAACCCGATCCGCTCACGAGACTGAGGCTGATGTCTTTCGGGATCTTGGAGAGCGTGCAAAAATGCTCATTCTCGATGACGTGGGCATTGCTGGGGCGGCTCCAGAGGAACGCAGCCGCGTGTGGTTGCAAGACATTATGGATGCCCGATACCGGCGCGAATACCCTACGATCTTGACCAGCAACCTCAGCTTGCCTGACCTGTGCGAGGCCGTAGACCCACGTACCGCGTCACGTATCGAGGGCCGGGGACTCGCATATGAGTTCCCGGCCCTCGACTACCGATACTTGGAAGGTGCGGGTGAGCTAGCCCAGTAGCAGCCACCAGACCCCACAGGTCACCGCAAGTGCGATCCCCACCAAGATGGTGCCCACGATATCCTCGGCCCATTGTCGTGCTGTCCCGGTCACGGGTTGCGGCAACAGCGGCCCCAGATCGAGGACGTATACCTTCTCAAAGCGAACATTGCGCTTGCTCATGATGTCTCCTCTAGCTGCGCTTTAAGCTCCCGGTAGTGATCGCCAACCGTAAGGTGGTGAAGGCCACGATCCAGGTCGATGACATCCGTATGCAAAACGTCTCGATCCTCGATGTCCGTATTTTCAGGTGGCGTACCTGTGACTGAATACGTGGTGTCTCCAGCATCGACCGTGAACGTCACTAGCGGTTCAGATCCCCCGTCGTGGTATTGCACAGCAACCCACGCAGCATCCTCGGCATCCATGCCGCTAGGCCCGGTCACTCGGGTGGCGACCAATATATCCTCTGTGATCGTCACGATATCAAGCACCGTGTCATCAGCCCATGCGTCGATCTGGCGGTCCACCGCCATGTATTCAAGTGTTTCGCCCGTCTGGGCGTTCAGCACCAGCGTGCCGACTACCGTCTTGCTCATCTCGTACCCCCTACGGTGGCCCGATCCTGTCGGGGATGTCTGCTAGTAGACATCACCCTCCCTGCCAGCGAGTGACAGGGAGGCTGAGGGCGGCTAGCTATGCCTGG
>VTLG01004104.1_pt1 | contig 38013 bp, 45 predicted proteins | sample 4694571 | NCBI WGS metagenome assembly VTLG01 (sample SAMN12604809, study PRJNA352737) | marine metagenome | biome: ENVO:00000447; feature: ENVO:00000209|ENVO:00000569|ENVO:01000036; material: ENVO:00002151; isolation source: viral sequences binned using virsorter ...
AAGAAAGTTTTATGATGAAGCTGGACTAGGTGGTAAAGTAACTGAGAAAAAGACATCTTTTGAAATATCTCCAGTTGGAAAGATAGCACAAAGATTAAAAGAAAGAAAAGTTCGTAAAGGTGGAGAGGTTAGAGTAGCAACTATAAAAGGTGTAAGAGATGTTATCAAAACTTTAGAAGATCCTAATTTTGATGCAGAAGGATCTTTTGAGTGGTATAGAGGTGATTATCGACAGTCTAAAGATTATGTATCAAAAGAGTTGCCAGAAATCATAGATTCTTTTGAGGATGATATGACTTATAACGTAGTATTAGGTATAACCAGTTTAGGCACAAAATTAGAGCCTAATTACAATAGTGCTATACCAGCAACAAGATATTATTTAGATAATGGCAAATTTAACATTGTTAAAAATGCAAAAGGCAATGATTTATTGCGTTCAAAAAACAAAGAAGGTAAAGATGTAAATCTTCGTAGACCAGTTATAGCTCAAATGTTATTAAAGTACGATGATTTAGTTAAAAAGCTAGGCAAAAAAGAAGCTACAAATTGGTTAATAGAAAAACATTCTGGAAAAGAAATAGCTGATATGATGTCTGACTTAGGATATAATGTAGGTGTACATATTACTAAAACTTCTGACCATTATGGTGCAATGATATTTGGACCTAAGATAGGAAGATATATAATGAATTTAAGTGGTATACACGAGCAAGCTGTATATGACTTATGGTGGTCTAGAACTTGGAATAGATGGATGGGTACCCCATTTATGACAACTAAAGGCAAAACAGACGATTTACAAGAAACTCCAAGAGGAAATCTAGAGCGAGATAAAATGGATAAAGCTATAACAAATATAGCTAACAAGCTAACAGAGGCTACTGGATATGATTGGGGAGTAGATCAAGTGCAAGCAGTTCTTTGGTATTATGAAAAAGAATTGTATATTAGGGAGGGTGCTATCCCAGAAGAGGGTACAAATTATTTAAATTTAGCAAAAGCAAGAGCAAAAAGGGAAGGATATTACGATGACGCTACCACATCCAAAAGTTATACAAGCATTAAACAAACTAAAGAAAGACGGGATGCTGGACAAGAAAAAGATATTGCCGGTACTGAAAGCAGAGTTGAAAAAACTAGAGACACCAAAAAGAAAGATCCTAAAAGATCATTCCAGCTAACACCAGAGCAAAAAGAGTATTTTAAAGATAGTAAAGTACGAAATGAAGATGGGAAACTATTAACAGCTTTTCACGGTACGCAAGCTAATTTTAAAGAATTTAAACTTACAAAAGTTCAATCAAAAAACAAGCATTATGGAGGTGATCTTGGTTTTTGGTTTACATCAGAACCAAGATATTCTACTATAGAATATGATTTTGAAAATGCTGAATTTATGGCAAGTGATTATGCTAAGCGTGGATTGGGCAGTTTAAGTGATATAAACAAAGTTGCTGGTGCAAAAGTTATACCAGTATATCTTAATATAAAAAATCCATTAGAAATATATGGTGACGATTTGTATGAATCTCCTTTAAAAGAACAAATAAAATTAAAGATTAAAAGAGATTATAAATTAACTGTTAATACTGCTACAGAGATGAGAAATGTTTTATTATCAAACGGTGTAGATGGAATACATATTATAGAGTCAAGTACAGATGGAGGTGTTTTTAGAGATGACTGGGTAGCCTTTAAACCAGAACAGATTAAATCAATTTTTAATAAAGACCCTAAGTCTACTGGAAGATCTTTTTCACTAGAACCAACTTACTTTTCTACAGCTACTAGAGCTGTTGATAAGTTATTACAGAGTACTCAAAAACAAATAAAACCTCAAGCAGTAAAGAGTTTTCTTAAAAAGAATCAAGTTAAAGATGAAGAGATAGAATTTCTTAATTTAGAAGAGTACCTATCAAACTACAAGCCTAATGAAAGAATACCAGTAGAAGAGCTATCACAGTTTATTAAATCTAATGAAATTAAGATAACCGAAATTGAAAGATATGAAGATAATTTTGTAGACGAAGACGGTGTAGATTTTCCATTACCACAAGATAGGGTAGCAAGGCACGTTGATTACCAGCTAGATGGAGAAAAAGAAGATTACAGAGAGATTACATTAAGTATACCAAAGCTTGAAGGCCCAGAATTTATTAGACAAGAGCATTGGGAAGAGCCTAATGTTATAGCTAGTGTACGAATGAATACACGCTATATTAACAATTCTAAGGTTTTATTTATAGAAGAATTACAATCTGATCTACATACAAAAGGTCAAAAGGTAGGGTATAATGTACCTATGTATAGACGTAAAGACAAAAATATGTCTCCAGAAGATAAACTAGAAAAAGCATTTAGGCAACAGTTTGAAATGCAACCTCAAAGATTAGAAACAGTAGGATTTAGACCACCAGATGCACCATATAAAGGATTTGATTGGGTAAGCCTAGCTCTTAAAAAAATACTACGACACGGAGCAGAAAACAACTTTGATGAAATAGCATTTATAAACGCTGATCAAGTAATAGATAGATGGGATTTAAGTAAGCGAGTAAAATTTCTTGCTTATGAAAAAAGAGATGTAAAGGGTCAGCCTAGATTAACTGTAAGAGGTAGAGACATTAATGATAAATCATTTGATTTTGGTTTGCTTAAAAGTCCAGAAGAATTAGAACGGTATATAGGTAAGGGTGTAGTAGATAAAATGTTAAAAGGAGAAGGTACAAACCCTCCCCACTTAAATAGAAAAGATAGAAAGAAAAAAGAAACATTACTAGAAGGTAATGACCTAAAAATTAAATCTAGGTATATGATAGATTTATATGGTAATCAAATACCTCAAAGATTAAAAAAACTAACTAAAAAATTTGGTGGAAGAGTTGGTAAAGCAAGTACAGTACAAATAGATCCTAAACAAAAACAGTTTTTTGTATCTATAACACCAAAGATGAAAGAGAAATTTGTAAAAGCACAAAGAAGTTTCCAGTTAGAAGAGGCTAAGTCTAATATAGAAATTCCAAAAGAAACTACATTGCAATATATACAAAGAGGTGTACAAGATAAACTCAATAGATTAGAACAAATACAAAAAAAGATAGGCGTTGATCAAGATGAGTTAGACGCTTATATGAAAGCTGATTTATTTACATCGAAAGCTACAGCAAGAATAGATAAAGTAAATGATTGGCTAATAGATGGTAAGGGTAGTTTTTTAGTGAGGTTGCAAGAAGAAGGGTTTACATTGGATGATTTAGCAGAGTATATGTATGCTAAACACGCAAAGGAACGAAATAAACACATTAAGGACACTATAAACCCAGAAAATGAATTTGGTAGTGGTATGACTAATAAAGAGGCAAACGAGATATTAAAGTCATATGATAAAAAAATAGAGAATTTTACTAAAGAATTTAGAACCGAAGTAATAGATAAAAGATTAGATGTATTAAGAGATTCTGGTCTTATAGATGAAGATGCATACAATCTATTTACTTCTGGTGAAATATTTAAAAACTATGTACCCTTAAAAGGAAACGCAAGTGGTCAGTCTATGCCAATGACTGGTAAAGGGTATAATGTTACTGGTAAAGATATAAAAAGAATAAGAAGAGGTAGGTCTTCTAGAGCAGAAAATCCAGTAATACAATCTATAGTAGATTTAAATGAATCTATAATAAGAGCAGAAAAAAATACTATAGGTAAATCATTAATAAAACTTATACAAGAAAATCAAGATGTAGTTTTAGATAATGGAAAAAAGCTTTGGGAAGCAAAAGGTTTAAAATACTTACCTAGATATGACAGTAATGGTGAAGTAGAGTTTATGGATCCAAGCAGATTACAACAAAATCAATTAATGTATTGGGATGACGGTAAGGCTAAAGTAGTTACAATTAATGATCCAGCACTATATGAAGGATTAGCTAATGTTGGTATGGGTAGAGGCATACCAGTATTAAATCAATTAAACAACTATTTAAGACTTATAAACACATCATTAAATCCAGAGTTTATGATAACAAACTTTCAACGTGATGTACAAACAGCTACATTACAACTTAGTACAAACCAATCTAATAAAATAGCTAAGAAAACAGCTATGACATTACCTAAAGCTATGAAAGGTATATTTGATTATTTAGTATTAAAGAAAGAGAGTAAATGGAGCAAAGCATACGAAGATTTTATAGATCAAGGTGGAAAAATAGGCTGGATAGATCAAGGTACTGTAGAGCAAAAAGAAAAAGATCTAAAAAAGAAATTAGATAGATATACAAATACAAATAATTTAAAACTAGGAATACAGTCAGTAGCTAATTTTGTAGATGATATAAACACAGTAGTAGAAAGTGGTACAAGATTATCAGCATATCAAAACTTAATAGAGTCTGGAGTAAGCAAAGAAAAGGCATCTCAAATAGCTAAGAATATGACTGTTAACTTCAATAAAAAAGGTCAATGGGGATCAGCTTTAAATACTTTTTATTTATTCTTTAATGCATCTGTACAAGGTGGATTTAATATATTAAAAACTTTAACATCTCAAAAAGGACAAGCTATTGCTGGTGGTTTAGCAGTAGCTGGATTTGTTAATTCTTATATTAATAGAGCTATGGATGAAGATGAATGGGATGAAGTTAATGACTATGATAAAGACACTAAATGGTTGTTTAAATATCCCGGTATGAAAGGATATATACCTATTATGTTACCGTATGGTTATAATGTATTTGTAGCTACTGGTCGTATAGTAGAAGAAATGACTTTTGGTGAGATGTTGCCATATCAAGCATACTCAAGAATGTTAAATGCTGTAGACAATGCATTTAATCCTATAGGAGGTGGCACTATATTTCAAATGCTAGCACCTACTGTGTTGGATTTACCTACACAAATATTAGAAGGAAAGAATTGGGCTGGACAACCTTATAAACCAGAGCAAGCACCTTATGGTAGAAAAAAACCACAAAGTGAATTATATTACGATTCTGCTAGAAAAACATCTATAGATATAGCAAAAAAATTAAATGAGCTTACTGGTGGAAACGCTAGAGTACAAGGTAAACTAAGCTTTAGTCCAGAAGACATAGATTTGGTAACAGATTTTGCAACTGGTGGAACTGGTAGATTTTTAGCAAATTCATTCGAAACTGGTAAAATGATAATACAAGATAAAGAATTGCCAGATATTAAAAACATACCTATAGCAAGAAAATTCTACGTTAAAAAATCAGAATTTAAATCAAAATCTATAGCATATGACTTGTTAGAAAGATCAGAAACTAAAAAGTTAACAGATTATGAAATAGGTGTATTTAAACGAAGAGTTAAAATGGCAAAAGATGCTGGAGCGTTAAGCGAAGAGCAGTCAGAAAAAATGTTACAAGATTTAGATAAAAATATTAAATATATAAATGCACCACAACAAGAAATAGATACTGTTGAAAAAATAGATAAGATGTACAAAGAATTAAAACAAAACAAATTATCACAAAAAGATATGGATGTTTTATATGATTTAGTAGATGATGCTGAATATAATGAATACATTACCATACAAAAAATGAGAAGAATACAAAAAGCAATAGAACGCAAGGAGAAATAAATGAGTTTAATAGAATCAGTTAAAGAAAGTGAAGGGTTTAGGTCTAAAGTATATAAATGTACTGAAGGATACGATACTATAGGCTACGGATTTGCTATTAAAGATTTAGAATTAGATGAAGATATTTGTCATCAAATATTAGTTAAAATATTAAATGATTTAATAGATAACGCTAATGATAAATTTCCATTTTTACTAGAGTTACCAGACGAAAAAGCTGATATAGTATACGAGATGATATACCAAATGGGATTAAATGGAGTATCTAAATTTAAAAAAATGTTAAAAGCTTTAGAAGATCAAGATTTTGAAAAAGCGTCTGTAGAAATGTTAGATAGTCTTTGGGCAAAACAGACACCAAATCGTGCTTTAAAAATGAGCAATAAAATGAAAAGTAATAGCTAGGAGATAATATGGCATTAACGAAGGAAGAAATACTGCAAAAGAAAAAAGAACGTGCTAGTGCAAAGAGGTTAATGATAGACAAGCTAAGATTTTGGGTAGGTGTATTTTCTGTACCTACTATACTTATAATGAGTTGTATGCTTATAGCATCAGCTTATTATTTAGGAGAATCACAGCTAGCAGTTGTCACGGGATTAATTTCGGCTATAACCATCCAGTTATTGAATGTCCTTAATGGTATGGTCGCACCACCGGCTCCAGAGGATCCATTAGCTGTTGTAGCTAAAGATCTAGTTCATCATTTACAAGATCAAGCCAATAAAGATATGGAAGTATCTATGGATAGAAATAAAATTAGAATAGGAGGAAATGGAGTTAAGATGGAATCTCAAACACCATCTGACCCAGTCTGGGGAGACGATCCTCCACTACCAAAACAAAAAAGGAAAGGCAAAAAGTAAATGGAGAATATGTTTGATTACAACGAAGCAGTAAAAAAAATGAGAGACTTTTTTCAATATAAAAAAGGATTCATTGAAGTACCAGCACAAAGTAGGCAATCTATACTAGGAGCTTGTGAGGACCCAAAAACAATAACAAAATATGAATTTAGTGGTATAGAATACCCATTACCACAAACTGGTCAAATGCAACTAGAAGTAGAGTTGTTAAAAAATCCAGAAGTTAAAGGTGTATTTTGTGTAACTACAAGTTATAGAAATGAACCTAACCCAGTAGCTGGAAGGCACGATAAAATATTTCCAATGTTTGAGTTTGAATCACACGGGAATATAGAAGATATGATAACTTTAGAAAAAGAACTTCTTATACATTTAGGTTTTGGTATAGGTCATAAATTAATTACATATGATGAGGCGTGTAAAAAGTATGGAGTAATGGAATTAGATTATGATGAAGAAGAAGCATTATGCAAAGATTTGACACCTTGTACCTTTATATCTCACTTTCCACTTAGAACACATCCGTTCTGGAATATGAAACACGTTGGAACGGGCATATATAATAAGGTAGATGTTATTATGCACGGTATGGAAACTATTGGAAGTGCTGAAAGAGCAACAGATGTACAAGAAATGAGAGATCAGTTTCACAATATATCTAATGGTGAATATGCTAAAGTATTGTACAATCATTTTGGTGAAGAAAGAGTAAATAAAGAACTAGAAGAATATCTAGCTCTGGATATGTTTGAAAGGTTTGGTGGTGGAATAGGTGTTACTAGAATGGTATCGGCTATGAAATCTGCTAAACTTATTTAGTAGTATTGGGATGTAGCACAATGGCAGTTGCAACGGACTGTTAATCCGTAGGTTGTTGGTTCGAGTCCAACCATCCCAGCGAAAGGAGGTATATATGTTATTTTTAGGATGGATCGCAATAGTTACTTGCTCAGTTGGCATTGGAGAATATTATAATTGTAAATACCCAAGAGTAGATGAAACTTATAGTAGTGAAGGATTTTTTTGTAACTGGGAAGACAGAGACTTTTACAAAGAAAATGGTAAGTGGATACTTACTCCTATAGATTCTACTGATAATTGTTTTGAAAAAAAATGGAGAAAAAAATACTGGGAGAATAAATAATGGATTTAATTTTAGCAATTTTTAAATCACTATTTATATCTATACCTATTATGATGGTATGGGTAGCTATAAGAATAAAGTATAAAGAATGGAGAGGTGAATGAGTTTAGTAGAACATATAAATAGGCGTAGAAGATTAGGTATAAGTAGAAGTAAAAAAAATAGTACTATATCATCTAAAGCTTACAAAGCTATGAAAAGAGGTTGGAAAAAAGTTATTAAAAAAATTAAGAAAAAAAGGAAGTAGATGAAAAAAATGATTTCTAAAATAGCTAAGGCTGGTGTATCTGGATATAATAAACCCAAGCGTACACCTAACCATCCTACTAAATCTCACAAGGTACTAGCTAAAGTAGGTGATGTTATTAAACTTATAAGATTTGGCCAGCAAGGTAAAACTGGAGACAAAACACTAACAAAAAAAGCCAAAGCATTTAAAGCAAGGTTTAAAAATAAAATAGCCAAAGGTAAACTTTTTGCATCTTGGTGGGCCAATAAAGTAAAATGGTAGAGGCTATAATAAGTACATTAAGCACAAAACCTCAAGTAGGTATAGGTTCAACGATAGGATCATCTATAATACATTGGACTGGTATATTAAACCCTATACTTAGTTTTATATCTTTATCATTAGGAATTGTAGTAGGTATAATAACATTAATCATACAAATAAAAAAGTTAGGAGAAAAATGAATTTAAAAAAAATAGATATGCTTTTAGAAAAAGTAGGTGTTGATACAGATGATATAAAAAAAGAATTTGCAGATGCTGTGAAAGAAGAAGTAGAAACAGCTAAAGATGAAGTCAAAAGCAAGGTAGAAGAAAAGTTTAGCGAAGAAGGTAAAAAGAAAATAATAAAAAAAATAAATGATGCTATAGATATACCTTGGATATCAGAGTCTATGGAAGAAAAAATATTTACAGCTATTTTTAATGTTTTTGAAGGAGTATTTAAAAAAATATTTAAAATGTAAAATGTTCAGACGAACTCCTTCGTTGTAACAAAAAACCCGGAAAAGCTTTATGCCGATCCGGGTTTTGCCTTATATAGGTTATATCCTATATTCGAGAGGAAATTTGCCTTAATCTATTGGCATTTCTTTTTAGCTTTTCATAGCTGTTTTGACTTAAACCTTCAATATCATATTCTAACAAAGTATCAAATATGTCTGCTATACACTTTAACTCTGTTTTATATTTATTATTAGGGTTGAAATAACTTCCTAGATCTTTATATATATTGTCCATCAATATCTCCTTCGTTTTTTAATTTATCATAATTTAATATAACATAACAAGTAGAACACCATAGCTCTGTACCTTCAGCTATAGTACCTTCTTGCTCTTCACATCTATCACAAGAACCTCTATTCATCATCTTCCTCCCCTAATATCATATCTATAGTTACTGTATCCTCATTATAATAAGGAGACATTATCCATTTATTGGATAAATAATCTAATCTAGATCTATAATATGAATTGTTGATATGTATATACATTTATAACTCCTTCGATTCTAATTTAAAATAATCTTTTAATATATCAAGTTGATAATCGTGCAATTTTAATCGAAGGACATAATTATAGTCACCTCTTTTAGCTTTATAAAAACATAGTTCTCTAAGTACATCTCCATTGTGTGGCCATTCTGTTGTTACTCTTTTTATCATTGTATAACCATTATCTAAAAGAATTTCAGATGATATTTTATAATCTTTATAGCCTTCGTATTTTTTTTCTGGTTTGTTCATTTGTTACCTCATTTTTATTATTTTTGTTTTCGCTACCCTTACGGGTGTTATAATATATAACATTTTTTTTATATATGCAAATATTTATTTGGAATTGATGTACAATCCTTCTAAATTAGGGAAGATAAATTATGAGGTAATTATGAAAACTAATATTTGGAAAACTCTTTCCAGTATAGATTGTAGTAAACATACAGAAAAAAAAGGTAACTTAACATATTTAAGCTGGGCGTGGGCGTGGGGTACGCTAATGAAGTTTTATCCAGAGGCTAGATACCAGTTTACAGACCATAGAGATGTTAATAATAACATTACAGATATACAAATGTATAGAGATGGGACTGCGTCTGTTGAGTGTACCGTAACAATAGAACAAATAAGTCGTACTATATCATTACCAGTAATGGACCATAGAAACCAAGCTATACAAAATCCTAATTCTAGACAAATATCAGATACAAAGATGAGATGTTTAGTAAAGGCTATAGCTATGCACGGACTAGGTTTTTATATATATGCTGGTGAAGACCTTCCAGAAAGATTATCCGTGCAAGGCAAACCTACCCAATCTACTAATGCAGTAAAATGGGCAACACAAGCCAAGTGACATATCCTAGAATAGTAGATACAGTATATGGTAGGTTTTACGAAGTAGCAGAGAGTGTGTACTTCCCCTCCGTTAGCACAGTAACATCATACGGTACACCTCTCTCCTTCGGAGTTTTAAAATACATAGTAAAAAACGCAGATGGAGATTATGAAAAATATCTTAAAGCTGAAACTGAGGCATTGAGAGTAGGAACTAAAGCACACGATGCAGTAGAAAAGCTTATAGATGGTGAAGAAGTTATCATAGAAAAAGATCCAGAGGTCCAGAAAGCTGTTATATCATTTACTGAATGGTACAACCAATATAAACCTAATGTTATAGCATCTGAAGAAATTCTATATAATACAGTATGTAAGCAAGGTAAGTATATATTGCCAGTAGCTGGCAGATGTGATCTGGTAGCTGAAATAGAAAACAAATTTGGTGAAACAGATTTATGGTTGATAGATTTTAAAACATCGAAGAATCCTAGAGATCCAAAAAATCAAATACAGTTAACTTTATATGCTTGGCTCTGGAATTTAAACAATGATCGCAAAATTGATCGTTTAGGCATAGTATCATTAAAAAAAGATTTTGCTGGCGTAAAACCGGGCAAAACAGCGAAATTAATGATAGAATTTAATTATGATAAAACATTAGCTATATGTGCATTAAAAATGTTTAATCATTTTTACGAGGCGTATGATAGGAAGGGAAACCCAAAAGTAAAACCTAGACTAGCAACAAAATTTACACTAGGAAGTTATGAGTGAGACAACTTTAGATAGAAGGAAAAAAGAGTTGGATAAATGGAAGAGTACACCACCACAGCACAATGGCTGGTGGTACTATCAATATTTTACAGATCCGTATTTTCAAAGAGAGGGGAAAACAAGAAGATGAAAAACATAGGAATAGAGTTTCAAAGAATAGATCAAGAAAAAGATTATACAGTAGTAAATAATCATATTTTAAGAGATAATACACTCAGCTGGAGAGCAAGAGGTTTGTTTGTGTATATACTGTCTAAACCAACTACTTGGAAGGTTTATACTAAAGATTTAATTAACCAAGCAACAGAGGGTAGAGAGGCTATGAGAACAGCTATGGCTGAATTGATTAAATCTGGTTATATAGAAAAATATCAAAAGAATGAGGGTGGTGTGTTTGGAAATGTTGTGTATAAAGTGTATCAAATACCGTTGACCAGAAAACCGTTGACGGTAAAACCGTTAACGAAAAACCCGTCTACTTATAAAGTAAAGAATAAATCAAATACTGAATTAATTAATAAAAAAGAAATTAGTAAAGAAAAAAGAATTAAAAAGCAATATACACAATTAAAAACTGAAGTAGATAAATTAGTACAGTTTCCTAAAGATATTAGAGATAATTTTTTATCATATTGGACTGAGCCTAATAGACCAAAAACAAAACTACGTTATATGATGGAAAAAACTTGGGATACTAAAAGAAGATTATCTGTTTGGGCAAATAGAAGTCCAGAGTATAAAAATACAATTGACTATGATAAAGCTATAGTAAATGAACGTAAACAATTTGAAAATAGCATAAAAGTTGAAAACCCGGCTACAGCAGAAGAGATAAAAGAAATAATGGGTGATACTTTTAAAAATTTATCTAAAGGTATGAGAGTATGACAAAAAAATGCCAAGAAGAAACTTGTGGTAGTTGTAATACTTTTGAAAAAATAATCCGATTACAAGAAGAAGAAAAAGAAGTTCTTAAATGTGAAATAGAAATAAAAGAAGAAAAACTTATTTTGTTTAGAAAGAAATATAAAATATTGCAAGAAGAGTTTTCTAAGGTATTAAATGGAAAATCATAATGGCACATATAGTTAAAAGAACATTTAAAGAACTTATTAAGTGTCAAGCTTGTGGATCATATCCAGATAGGCCAGTACAAATGTATGACTGGTATTCGTTATTTGATGGTAGTTATAATGCAAGGATATGTAGAAAATGTGCAATAAGAGAAATAGGACCTAAAAATAAAAAAGCACAAGAAAAACTTTTATGAGTAAAATAGATCAAGATGTATTGAAGGCTATAGGGCCAGAAAGTGAATTTGCAAAAGATATTGAAACATATTGGGATGTAGAATTAAGAAAAGATATAACGAATGAATATGATCCTATAGACTTTATGATTATTAGAAAAAATACTGATATAATAGAAGGATATATAGAGCTTAAAAATAGAAATATAAGCTCTGGTCAATATAGAACACTTATGATTGATCATAAAAAAATGATTGAGTTAAGGATAAAACAAGAATATTCTGGAAAGCCAGTATTTTTAGCGATACGATATACTGATCAAGATATGATATATAGAATAAATAAAGCTGATCGATTTAAAATTGAGCATAATGGTAGGACTATGAATTATAGAAATAAATATGATATAAATGAAGTAGAACATATACCAGTAAGTTTTTTAAGAAAGTTAAGGAGAAAATAATGCAACATAAAAGTATGGTTAATTTCATAGAAAATGTTATATTACCACAAGTGAAAGATACAAGAGATGAGGGCCAGAAGGAATATGCAAGCTGTAATGGTGGTGATAATGTATTTGCAAACTTTGAAAGAATAGCTAATTTATTACAAGTTAGTAAAGAAAAAGTATTAGTTACATATTTATTAAAACATATAGAAGGAATAGTAGCTGATATAAATGGTCACAATTCACAACGTGAACCAGTAGAAGGAAGAATAAAAGATAGTATAGTTTATCTTATGCTATTATGGGCAATGAAACAACGTAAAGGAGACGTATGAAAATAACTAAAATGAGAAAAGTAGACTGGGGTAAAACAAAAGCCTTATTTACATTAATAACATCAGAAGGTATTGAAATAAAAGATATGAAGGTAGTAGAAGGTATAAACGGTATGTTTGTAGCACCACCTTCTGTTAAAGGTAAAGATGATAATTATTACAATACTTTATGGATTCCAAAAGAATTACAGCCACAACTTAATGAGTTGGCACAAAATGCATTTGATCCAGTTGGTGATACTATAGGAGATGATATACCATTTTAACTAATGATATAATAAAATCTAATAAGGTTCAAGAAAAGTACATACAATATTTAGAAAAAGAAGTATTACATTATAGAATGTTGGCTAAAATGTCTGAAAGTATAGTAGAGGCATTAGAATCTTTTCTCCCCGGTCCAGTACAAAAATACAAAACTGAAGTAGAGAAGTTAAATATACAACATAAAAAAAACAATATGAACCCAAAAGAATAAATATATGGGGGATCTGGTAATTTATCGATAACGTCTTGATTATCCTTTCTCAAGTACCTCATCCAGATCCTCCACGCTATTGTTGTATATAATTTCTCTTAGGAGAAAATAATGTTAAAAGATAAAAAAAGCAAACAGCTTGGTATGTCTTACAGTACAGCATCTAATAGATTAAAAAAAATGTTGTTTTATAAATTAGTAAAGGAAAATAATTTGCATTATTGTTATAGATGCGAAGATGAAATAGAATCGCATACAGATCTATCTATTGACCATATGAAATCTTGGTTAGATTCATCAACAGATTTGTTTTGGGACTTAGACAATATATCTTATTCGCATATATCTTGCAATTCAGCTAAATCAGCATCATCTAGTATGAATGTACATCCTAGTTACAATACTTACACAATGGGTTGTAGATGTAAAGCTTGTGTAATGTGTAAAGCAATGTATCAAAGATATGCTAGATGGGTTAAAAAAAGGAAAAAATGATAACACAAGAAGAACTTAAACAATTTAAATTATTTGTAAAAATGTTAACATATGGAGTAGAAGATGACAAAACTATCAAAAAATCTAGATCAAAAACAAAAAATAAAAAGCGAACTAGATCGAAGGCAAAAAAAATCGTCAGCAATAACAGACGGACATCTAGTAACCGGAATGGAAAAAATAAGGACACAAGGAAAAGGCGATAAAAATAGATTAGAAGGATGGTACTCTGAAGAAACAACAATAAGAATTAAAGAAATTTTTGGCAAGAAAGAAAAAAAGTCCAAGACAGAGAGTAGTTAAAAGACTAGATACTATAACATCTCTATACATAAGAGCAAGAGATAAATACTGTGTAGTGTGTGGATCCAGTCAAAATTTAACTAATGGACATCTATTTAGTAGAGTTTCCTATTCAACTAGATGGGATATTACAGAAGATGGTAATTGTCATTGTCAATGCTGGGGTTGTAATTTTAGTCACGAACACGATTCATACCCTTTTACAAACTGGTATATTAAAAAATTTTCTTATGATAAATGGGAAGATTTACACAGAAGATATAAAAAACCCAAAAAATATACTACACCAGAGCTAGAAGATTTATACGCTCACATAAAAAATATTTACGATAAAATGCAAGAAAAAAGTTGACCCCTATACACAATAACCTATACTTTGTGACGTGGAATTAGTCTATATTTACATATTTGGCGTTATTTCTGGGTTTGTATTAACTTACTTTTGTTTAAAATCTGGAGCAAAATTATATCTAGACGCATCTAATGTGTATTTAAATAATGAAACTGAACAAAAAGAAGAAAAACCCAAGAAAAAAGAAACTGAAAGTTGGGACTGGGAACAATACGATGATTATGTAAACAGAGAAGATGACCCAGTTGCCTAAGATTGATCAGTTTATAATTTGGGTTTTAAGAAGTATACCTAGAGTAAATCGAATAATACAGATAAGTTTTACAGAGGCATATGATAAAGGTTATGACGCTGGAGTGTTACAAGGATCTAAATTGTCTGGAAAAAAATATCAAAATAAAGTAAAAAAAGTATTAAAGAATAGGTATACATCATCACGAAAATAGAGTTTATAGTTATATCAATTTTTGCGTCTATAGTGGGATGCGTAGAAAATGATAAGAAAGCAAAGCAAACTGATATGGGTATGTTTCATATTATAGAAGAATACAGTTGTCCATTAATATGTGAGATATCTCATTATCACTATGCTAAACATAAATCACTTTGCGATGATCCTTGTACACAAATAACTTACAATGACATATACTAATAAGAGGAAATAATGGCATATAGTTCATCATCATCATCATCTATTACTACTAGATCAATATCATCAACTAACACACCAAAATTAAATTTAAAAGGTTTAGGTAAAAATTATAAAATTAGAGCAACTGGCAATATTCCAGCAAATAGAAGTAACCCACAAGAGTATGCGTTTAATCATAAATTTAATAGAGGTTGGAATTTTTTAAGTTTCCCTAAATTTATGCAATACACAGCATTTGAAGATATATTTGCTCAGCAACCAAATATAACTACAATTACAACTAATGGTGGAGCAATAACTAGGCTTAATCAAACAGATACTTGGGTAGGTACAAATTCTTTGTTAACAGTTGATTTTAAATTAGGTTACAATATATATAATGCTGGAAATGATATATTAAATTTAACTTATTTAGGATATCCGATCGGAGCTAAACAAAAATTATGGCCTATTAAAAATAAAGTTGATTTGTATAGCGTTCCTTTACAACAACAACCAGAAAAAATAGAAAATATATTACCGTTTAATAATGCTAATCAAAAACTTAGATCTTCTGGGTCTGGATCAGCAAGTGCTACAACAGCATTAAGTGTGGCAGATGGTGATGCGACTGTTTCTGGAATTGCAGAAAAACAATATTTACATTTAAAAGCAATAACAACAGCAGTAAATACTAATGGAACAGATGTATATAACAATAAAAAATATGTTATAGTAAACTCAGCACAAGCTGGTGCAGTAGCTACCGGAACTGTATTGGCAGAAGGATCTGATACTGGTGCCGGAACAATAAGTGCCGGATCGCATTTAATAGGTGGTATTGCAGTTAATGTAAATCTTACCTCAGCTACATATGGAGCTTTAATAAATGAAATAAGAACTGCTATATTGCATTCTAACGGTCATAATGGAGCTATTTTATGTGGAAGTGCAGTTACTCCAGCTAATGGAACACAAACTATTTCTTTAACACAATCTGTAAAAGGAACTAGAGGTAATGTTACTGTTGCAAATACAATAGCGAATTTAACAGTAGCAACATTTACTGGAGGGAATTTTGGTACTGGATCTTTGGTCCAAGATCTTATTCAAGATGGCGTTTGCTCAACTTGGATTGGTGATAAATTTGTTGGAACTGCACATATGAAACCAAATACAGCAGTATGGGTTGTTATGAATGACAAACCAGAAGAAGAAGATTTTAGATTATTTATTGATCAAGGGCCAGATCTAGAAAATGATTTAAAATTTCAAGATGGAAGATCTCCATATGGAAATACAATCCCTCCTTTAGGTGAGTATGATATGTTTGATAACTCTATTTATTATGTTCAAGGACATTGGAGCTATTGGAATGATGGGAATCCAGATGCAGATTATCCAGCACAACCGGGAGATGCAAATTATGGATACTATAGGTTATGGGTAGAAAGTCCAGAATGGGTAGCTTTTGATTTCAATCCAAGTTCAACCGATGTTAATGTTGGTGCTTATGTAAATTCTGATCAAGAAAACCCGACAGTTTTAGATGATAATATAGAAAATGCTTTTGGTTATTTTCTAACTGTACACCAATATTTTCATTTTCAATACGGAAAAGATAGTCCAATGGTAATTAGTGTAGATGGAACTTATAATCAAGTTATTAATTTATCAAATGCAAGCTCAGTAAATGTTTCATTGCCAGTTAGTACTTATCTCGATCTTCATAGTCGTCAATTGGCTCAACTAACATCAGTATCAGCAGATGGTATCACATTGACTGAAGGTGGTGGTAATGATTATACTGTAGCTACAAATGGAGATATTACCTTCATAAGTAATAAATCTGCTACTGCTAATGTACAAGTAAGTTTTAAATACCACAAAAGAGCTCAAGATAGTTTTTTTAAAAATATAGATGGTAACGAACCATTAGAAAATTTTGATGCAGTTGGTGTTTTTAAAGATCAATATTGTTGTGGAGGTGGAGCAATGATATTCCCCCACGGAGATAATGTTCATACTTTTCATATAGTAGTAAGTCCAATATCAACAACTAATGCAGATGGTTTAAATTTTATATATGATGATTATGCAAATTATGCTGAAAACGGTGTAAATGCTTTAGAAGGATTTGGGTTTGGATCAGCAACAATAACATCGACAGTAGTAGATGGAAGTGATTTTCCAACTGATAATACAGTATCTTTGACTATAGTATCTACAGATGGTACATCAAAAAACTATTTATGTTCAAATGTAGATGATTTTGACCACGCAGATGGAGTTAAATTTAATTGCAATCAAACTAGAGCAAACATATTTACTTCTTTAAAAAATGCTATAAATAGTTCAGATGGACATAATGGCAAAATAACAGCTACATCATCATCAACAGAATTGTCATTAACGCAAGCAGTATCTGGTCCTAATGGAAACACATTTTTAATATGGAATGGTCCTACTGGAGAAATGCAAGATACAATATCAGTAACTGGTAATCCACAAGAAATGGTTGGATTTCCAGAGTTTACTTTTAACGGAAGGTTTAAAGGTGGAGGAGATGGAGATATTCCAAAGTTTGTTTTTTGGGATGCAACATTACAAAAATATTTTAAAATGAAATGGCATCATTATAATCAATCTACACAAACAGAAACAAAATATGAATATTGGCAAATTAGAGATGGTTTAAGACCTTTGACTTTACCAGATGCATCTGGTTTTAATAATTGGTATTACGATATGGTAGAAAATGACACAAATGGATTATTTGAAGTAAATCGACAAAACGATGTAGATGTCTATCAAGGATTTAAAGGAACAAATAGATGGTACTTAAAATGCGTACCAGAAACAGAGGAATGGTAAATGGCAAAATTATTTACAAAAAAAACATTTGACCCTAAAGAATTAGATATACAAGGATTACCTACTAATTCAGCAACTAGAAACGCTACTACTAGCATAGATTTAGTAATTTCTCCGGGATGGAATTATATGTCATTTCCATATAAAGGAGTTACACTTACTTTAAATACAATAATACCTCCAGCTACATACCCTCAAATTACAAAAGTTCTAGGTGACACTACATCAAGTACAGTAGTTTCTGGAGCTTGGCAAGGATCAGCGAATACACTTAGCAATATAAAAGGCTATAGAATATTTAATGATTCAGATAATGATGTGGTTGTAAGTATATCAACTCCAAATGGTTATGGTCAATTATATGGAGATTCAGATTTAAAATGGGATTTAGGTACTGGAAATCAACTAATGGCATTTCCATATATAGATTCAGCTATGATACAAACTGGAGTAGGATCAGAGTATATAGACGACTTACCCACTAATACACAAGGAAATTCATATATACCCATAAACAACGCACTAGCATTTACAAACCACGGACAAAGCATAGCTGGTGGAGGAACTGGTGAAATAATAGAAAGTATAACATCTGACACTTCTGCAATGGATTATATAGATGAACAATTTGTAGGAAGTTTAGCAACACAAGGGTTTGAAACTAATGGTGCTTATTGGATAAATTTAAAAAATCAACCAGCTACAGAACCTTTTAGATATTTTAGAGATCCAGTACCCCAGCCTTGGGATGAAGAACAAGGAGAATTATATGAAGATTGGGCAAGCACACCACCATATATACAAGTAGTAGAAAATGGTTATCCAGTTGATCCGGTAGGATTTGAAGTTTTAAGTGGAAAATTTATGTTTACTAAGGGCGATACATCAAGGCAAAATTTTATAGGAGTTTGGTGTTTTTATAAATGGTCAAAAGTTAATGGACAAACACAATTACAAAGACCAGTAGTAGGAGAAGATTGGTTAGGAGCTTTTAAAGGAGATGTGTGTGTAGGCTCTTACTGGTGTATAGCAAATAATTGGACAGCAAATACAAATGGATCATCAGTATATAGTAGTGGATCAAATCTTGCATTCTGTGTAAGTTTACAGTCTAGTGAAGGTTTTAATGGGGCTACAGTCGCACAAAACTGTTATGATGGAGATTTGGTAAGGTTTTTATTTTGGGATTCTACTGATTCTAAATATTATATGTGTAAGTTCTATGATCATACCCTTGACAAAGTTCTAGAATGGGAAGACCCACTAGGTAACGGTCAATACGAAGATGTATCAAAGTATATGTTTAGTGCTGGAATGTTGGATGGTACACAGCAAGCTTTATTTCCAAATAATGCATATAATAATAATGTAGAGAATGCTTTATTTTTTACTAATAATGGTTTTCAATTAATGGTCCCACCAACTAGATTTTCATTAGTAGCAATACCTTGGGAAGGTAATAACTGGGTATCAACAACACAATAATGAGCAAAGAAGATTACATATCAGATAACACAATAACACGAGATGACACTCCCGTCGAGTATAACGTGAAGAAACACGAGCCAGAAAGAGATTCTAAAGGTTTGTGGAAGAAAGGTGTATCTGGTAACCCTAATGGTAGACCACCAAAAGGAAAATCATTAGCAGAAAGGTTCAGAGATAACCCTACTGGTAAGGCTGTAATCGATAAGATTTTAAAGACAGCTAGTACATTAGGTGAGGACAATCAGAGTCCAGAGGCTATGCAATGTGCTAAGTTAGTTATAGAAAGAATAGTCCCAGCATTGAAGTCATCTGAGCTGAAGATAGATACAGATGATTCTGGAATAATAGTAATGCCAGCACAAAAATCGGTAACATCGGATGAAGATTAAATGGCAACCACACAAAGGTCCACAGACACTAGCATTGTCTATAGATGAAAGTGCTTTTGAAATATTATATGGTGGTGCAAGAGGTGGTGGTAAGACTGATGCTGGTATTGTATGGTTGCTTAAAGCTATTGACAATCCTAGTTTTACTGGGTTGTGTATTCGTAGGAATCATACTGATTTACGGAACTGGATTGATAGGGCATCAGAGTTATTCCCTAACGCAACGGTATCTGGCAAACCAGCAGTATTTAAGTTCCCATCTGGAGCAAAGATATTTACGGGACATTTAAGAGATGCTAATGCATACACACAGTTCCAAGGTTGGGAGATACACAGACTGTTAATAGAAGAGTTAGGTCAGATCCCAGATGAGCAAAGCTATTTGAAATTAGTATCTTCAGTTAGGTCTACTTGTGATGTTAGGCCACAGATATTTTGTACTGCGAATCCCGGAGGTGCTGGTCATCAATGGATCAAGAAACGGTGGAGAGTAGGTAGGAATGAAGATAACAAAGCATTTAAAGATCCAATAAGTGAACGATATAGAGTGTTTATACCAGCTACAGTAGAAGATAATCCTACGCTAGTAGCAAAGGATCCAGACTATGTTAGATTTCTAGACTCACTTCCAGAGCCAATGAGATCAGCTTGGAAGGATGGAGACTGGGATGTATTTGCTGGACAGTATTTTACAGAATGGAATCCTAGACTGCACGTCATAAATGAAGACAATGCAAGGAAGTTAGGATATGGTAAAGAATATAACCGTAAGTACATAGGTATTGACTGGGGTTTTTCAGCACCATTTTGTGCTATATGGGTAGAGGTTGCACCTAACAATAGAGTGTTCTGTTACAGAGAGATGTACGGGAGAGAGAAACATCCATCTGAATGGGGAGAGATGATATCAAAAATTAGTCATAAGGAGGATATACACCAGTCACTAGGCGATCCATCAATGTGGACCAGAAATCCAATGAGTTGGAATAGACCAGAGACAGAGATGTATAGTGAGGTTAGTATTGCCAATGCATTGATTGCAAGTGGTGTACCTAATCTAGTACCAGCCAATAACAGTAGAGTAAATGGTTGGAGAAATATGTCCCAGATGATGAGGTATAGAAAGAACGTAATACCAAGTTTCTTTATAATAGATGGCAAATGTCCTAATCTAGAGAGAACAATTCCAGATATGATATTTGATGAAAAGAAACCAGAGGACTTAGACACAACTTTAGAGGACCACGCTGTAGATGCTGTAAGATATGCACTAACACATATCAATGCACCAAGCGTACCTAAAAAACGAAAAACAAAAGACCAGTTAAAATACGAAAGATTGTTAAATCCAAGTGAAGATAATTGGTCATATGATTGGAGATAAGATGCCAAAGCTAGATGGAAAAACGTATGGGTATGATAAAAAAGGAATGTCAGCCTATAAAAAAGCATTAAAGAAAATAAGTATGAAGAAAAAGAAAAAGAAATCGGAGTATGGAGACGGTATGAATACTGAAACTCCAAATGGGTTAGAATAGGAGATTAGATGAAATATCCAGATGTAGACCTAAATGAAGGTGAAGATCTAGATCAGATAAGAAAGCTAGAAGTTAAGTTTGAGTCATCTAAAAATGCTAAAAAACACAAAATAAATAGATGGAGACGTAACGAAGAGCTGTATAACGGTCAGATGTTAAAACCGTTTAACTTACCTAAATATAAATCTAGAATAGAGCCTAACTTCGTACATTCTATATTAGAGACTATATACTCTATAATGACTGATCGTAACCCTAAGGTAGATATAATGCCAAAGAGAGAAGATCAAGTTGATTCAGCTAGAATAGCACAAGAAGCTATAGAGAATGAAATGGCTAACGCTAAGGCCAGTAGAGCAGTAGCTAATATGAAAAGAGATGGACTGTTATATGGTAATGGATTTATTAAAATAACCATTGATGATGGTGTAATTAATTATAGTGTGCCAGACCCATATACAGTATTTATAGACCCATTGGCTACATCAATAGAAGATGCTAAATGTGTGATATTTGCTACTCCTAAATACTGCAAAGATATCGAAAAAGAGTATGGTAAAAAAGTAGTAGGTGAAGGATCTTTAAATGAATACAAATCGTTTGTAAAGAATGTAGATAAGTATGCAACAGATAAAGTACCCGGATTAGATTTCAAAAGCTTATCACCTCACGAAGATAGTATGGATGATGAGTATGGTGGTGGTCAAGCTCTGGTAAAAGAGGCGTGGTATTATGAAGATGAAGAGTTATGTGTAGCTACTTGGTGTGGTAAAACATTACTACAGAAAACCAAATCACCTTATAAATTTATTCCATTAGTATGTTTCCAGAACTATCAAGATGCTCATACTGTTTGGGGTAAAGGTGAGCCAGAGATTGTAGAGTCTTTGGTGGTAGGTACGTCTATATCGTTATCTCAAGCTATGGATAATTTAATATACCACGGTAATCCAGCTATAGTTATGAGTAAGGCAATGGCCAAAACATCTGGCAATAGACCTACAGATAAACCGGGACAGATATTCTATACTGGTGGTCCACACGAAAGTGTACAAAGGTTACCAGCCGGTAATATATCATCTTCCAGTATTCCTATGGCAGATAGTATGATGAAAATGACTGATATTGTAAGTGGTGTACACGATATAACACAAGGTAGAAATCCTAGTGGTGTTACAGCATCTAGAGCTATACAACAGTTACAAGAGGCATCGCAACAAATTATTAGAACTAAAGAGCGAGAAGTAGGTCAAGATGCTATAATTTCTATGTATAGAATTACATTGCAATTACTAGTCAATAATTATGAACAGCCAATAAATATAAGACGTATAACAGATACCGGTTATGAGTTTGATCAAGTTAACCCATATGAGCTATCAGAAGATTTAGATTTTAAGTATATACCGGGAAGTTCTATGCCAGAGAGCAGAGCTAATAGATTTGATCAAGCGTTAGATCTTGTACAGTTAGGTTTGCTAGACCAAGAGAAGTTCTGGAGATGGACACAAAAAGATATATCAAAAGAAATTCTGGAAGAGATGCTAGAGCAAAAAAGACAGAGAGAAGAAGCTATACAACAACAAGTACAGATTATGAATACTTCTACAGATGAAGATGAAATTATGGATGCTCAGTTAAAATACAGAGAGATGATGGGAATGAACGATGAACAAGAAGCTTAAAGAAATATCTCTAAAAAACTGGTGTATGAGTAATGGATACAATGGAGTAACTAAAGAATGTGTAATGAGTGCATTTCAATCACAAGATGAGAAAGTGCAAAAGTTAGCAAAAAAAGAAATGATAAAAGGAATATCAAATGTTAAAGAAGAAGAAGAAAAATACTAAGTCAAAATCTGGTATGATTAAAAAAATGGCTGGGAAATATAATTCCAGAGTAGCTAGTGATGTATCAATTAAAGGTAAAACAGTAGATTATAGTAGTAGGATAAGCTTGGCAAATGCAAACTCATATGCATCTAGTCAAGGAAAATCTAGCTTTATTTATAATGGCAAAGTATACAATACAAGTAATGCAAGAGGTGGAAGTCCTACGCAAACTAGAAGTTTAACAGTATAATTTTATTAACAATGACCAACTCAAAAGGAGCGTCAAATGGTAAATAAGTACAACGAAGTAGAAATAACAGAAGAGGAATTAGCCTCTTTAGATGAGACCACAGAGTCTCCAATCGCTGAAGTTGAAACAGCAAAACCAGAATCTGAGGAAACTTCTGAAGTTGAAGAAACAGAAGAAGTAATTGAGGCAGAGGAGGATGATGATAGTATTGAGATAGATGGTGAAAAGTATGATCTGGACACTATTATGTCTTGGAAAGAAGATTCAGCTAATAAAGAGAATTGGCAAAAGTCTAATACTAAGAAAGCTCAAGATCTATCAAAGTGGAATAAGTTTGTTGAAAAAGTGCAGAAAGACGATGACTTTAAGGATCACATAAAAGATTACTTTTATGATAATCCAGAAGAAGTTCAAAAACTAGGAATCGATAGCATTGAAACCATAGAAACAGATGTAGCTGAAGAAGACGCTACTCCTTCCGAAATCGAGACAAGGTTACAAGCTTTAGAGGAAATAGAAAGTGAACGGATTCAAGAGAATCGTGAAGCATTTTTAGAAAATCAAATGAATGATTTAGAAGAAAAATATCCAGATATACTGGATAAAAAAGGAACTATGAAATTCTTAGAATACGCAGATAAAAATAGCGACAACTTTTTAAGGAATGGTATAGTAGACCTTAAAGGTGCTTTTAAAGAATGGTCATTTGACGCAATGCAAGATAAACTTAGTCACTATAAAAAGTTAGAAAAGAATAAATCACGCAATTCTGGAAAGGTCATAACAAAATCTCAGAAAGGTGCTATTGAAGAGGTTAAACCTAAACAATACAAATCTTTTAAAGAGGTTTCAATGGATGACCCAGAAATTGCTAAATACTTTGAATAGGAGGCTTTAAATGGCTTTAACAAATACATTATCGGCTCTCACAAGAGAGAAGTTTATGCCTATTCTGGTGGACAATATTTTCAACTCCAACGCTTTATGTTTGAAACTTTTAAAGAATGCAGAAAAGTTAGATGGTGGATCGAAAATTGTAACTCCAGTAGAATACGCAACAAATAGTAATACTGGGTTTTTATCATATGCAAGTAGTGGAGGTGTTCTTGATTTAAATGAAGGTCAACCTAATACAATAACTGGTAGTGGTAGAACAGCTCAAGATATTACAGATATTGCTAGAAGAGCAGAATGGAACTGGGCAACAGCTTACTCAGCAGTTTTGATTAATGGTGAAGAAATAAAAATGAACGAAGGTTCTAATAAAGTTCTTTCTATTATGAAAGCTAGAATGTCTAACGCTGAAAAGTCTATTCGTGACGTTTTTGGTACTGGTTTATTTGCTAGTACAAAAGTTACTAATGGTCTTACCACATTAAATGGAGCTGGTACATATGATGGTGGGCAGACCTCTACAAATGCTAAATTGTGGGATAATCTTTCACACGGTGGATATATCAATGACTACTCAAGTACAACTGGTACTGGTCTATTCCTTCCAGAAAGTGGTAATGACTCTGCAAGTGGTATTGATTGTGATGGTGCAATTATTGGTTTCGATAGAAAGTTAGGTGGAATAGACACAGATGGTGGTCCAACTACAAATACATACTGGAATGCAAACCTAGATTCATTTGTATGGACAGTAGGTCATACTACTGGTACTGATACTGCATTAAATAATGATGGTTCTGATGACTTTCAATATCTTACATTTGATCATTTCACATCTACTACCAATGGTGTAGCAAAAGGTGTAAAGGCTATGACACAAATGTATGGTGCTTGTACTGTTGATGCAGATCAGCCAGATTTGATCGTAACTACACAAACTATCTTTGATGCTTATGAGACTGCACTTCAAGCTAATAAAAGGTTCGAAGGTGATGCTACATTAGCTGATGCTGGTTTCTCAACATTACGTTTTAAAGGTGCTAGTGTTGTTGTAGATAGTCATTGTCCAGCCGGTCATATGTACTTCTTAAATACTAAATACTTAGACTTTAAAGTTCACTCTAAAAGAAATTTTGAGTTTGAGAATTTTAGAAACCTAGAAGCTAACGATGTAATGCAATCTAGAATCTTCTGGATGGGACAGTTAATCTGTACTAATCCTAGTAGACAAGGTTTGTTAGTCGGTGGACCAGTAGGATATTAAAATAGTTAATTGTAGGTGGGGGTTTATCCCCCACTTACTTTTAGGAGAAATATGCTTATAACACAATATTACGAGGAATTAAGTTATAGAACTGAAGATGATATGAATCATACTAGGTTCTCGCTAGAACAAAAATTATATGCTATTAAAAATGCTTATTATCAAGTTTACTCAATTGTCGATGACAAACATTTATCCGAATTTAAACTTGCTGACCAGACTGTTTCGATTAGTGAGGTGGATCCTACGGGAAGGCCTTATGGGATAATTTCTAGTCCTTATGCACTAAGACTGATGTCAGCTTATGATATGACTAATAATAGGCAATGTAAAATAGTAACTAAAGATGAATATGATAACTCTAGTCCTAACTATAAATATGGTACTCTAGTTTCGTTATGTGATTCTCATAATGCTCTAGAGTCTACAAGTTCATCATATACAAATATATTATATGTATCACCTAGTACATCATCTATATTTATAAAATATATACGTTCTTTAGCTGGTGAAAATTATGATGGGAATGCTTTAACAGATAATATTCCAGTAACTGAGACATTAAGTCCAGTTGTGTTAGGTATAGCAGAGTCAGAGCTTTGGAAGTCAGATAACGCTGAAGGTAGAGCCAAGAGTGCCTATGCTGAGGCAATAAATATACTTACTGCATTAGAGGCTCAATGAAGATAGATATTCCATTAAAAGGTGGTTATAATACTGAATTTGATCCAGAGGATGTTGGATCTGGATTTACTGTATTAGAAAATATAGAAAACTATAAAAATGGCCAGTTAGTTAAACGACAGTCAATAGAGCCAGAGACAAATAGTAATTATTTAACTAATACAAACTTAATAGGTGTAATGGAGTGGATAGCTCCAGATGATAATAGATATTATATATACTGTAGTAAAAATGATAGAGATGTAGTTTTTTATAAAATTACTAATGACTTCGGAACTGTTACTGAGCTAGGTAGAATATTATCAGCAGATTTAGATGAAGTATTAATAGATAATAATGGAGAAACAGTTCGGTTTATATGTGGAAGAAATTTAATAGGTAGATTGTACACATATATAAAGAGAGAGTTTTTTTTAGGGATAGAACAGTTTTATTCAACGGGCAAATTTTATTTTGATACAACGCATCCAAGAGACTATATAAAAAACAATTTAATAAGTTCGTCTATACAAAGTTTAAAAGATTATGGGACAGATAATAAACCATTTGCTATTCCTCCATTTGTATTCAAAAAAGATATACAAACATTAGATACTTTAAATAATACATATTTTTATGGTTACTCATTAATGTTTGATGGTAACCAAGAGTCTTTGATTGTTTCTACAAATATAAACACAAAGTCATTAAGTCAAGAAAATTCAGCTATAGAAGGTAAAATAACTTTTAATGTAGGAACTAATTTAAGTTTGTGGAACCCTAGAATAACTGGTATCAATATATATAGAAGCTCACAAGATAACACAGCGTCTATGAAAAAAATATTGTCTGCGTCAACATTAAATAATCCAGATGATATGAATTTTAGTATTGTAAGAGATGGTACTATAGATGGTTTAATGTGGTATTTAGAAGGTGCTACATTAGGTCAAAACACTTTAGCAAATAAAATAATTTACATATCTAAGGAGTATCAAGACGGGTCAGAAGGAAATAATAATGCTGATATAGATGCTGGTTTTTCATATAAAATAGCTAGAAACACACAAGATGTTGCATTGGTTACTAACGCAACTACAAGAGTGCCTAGTCCAACTTTAGCTCTTCGTAGAGGTGTTATATGGGGTCAATACGTTCCTATTTTAGATGCAGTTCAATATGCAGATGATTCATCTGAATTAGCAACTGGTATTAACGATCCTACAACTGGTGCTAGTAGCACTATAACTGCAAGTGTAGGAAAATGGTACCAATACTTTAATCAAGGCAATGCAGTTCCTGGATGGCAAAGTACGGGATCGAATGGGCAAAGAGCTGGGTACTATACGTTTTTAGGTAGGCTTAATAATGGCGAAGGTGATTTGTGTGATGGTGCAAGAGCTGGAGATAGTGGAGACTTTGGAGGTTCTAGACAATTTTCTGTTACTCATAGAATGGATGTTCATACATTTCCAGATCATAGTAGTAACAATTCATTAAACCAGCCACACAAGTTTTCTATAATGATAGGTATAGATGGTAAAAAATTAGAAGAATATAGCAAGGATCCAGATGATTCTATTGAAATAGACATAGCACATTCTTCAGTAGTATACCCAATTGGAGTAGCTAATGCTGGAGAGCCAAAAACTCCTAGAGCTAATAATTGGAATGATATGTTAAGTGCTAATGAGTTAACAAATCTTTTAGATGAAACATTATATCCCGGACAAATTATTACAAGAGAAGATTTTGCATCAGTTCCACCACAATTTAAACAAGGTGTTTTTCCCGGGACAACAACAGATACAGATAGTGATGGAATTAAAGATGATTCTGATCCAGAATTTAAAATACATTGGTTAAATATTACTGGCACATTTACACCTACAAATCAATATTCTCATATAGCAATAAGAGTAAGGCACACTCTTAATAACCATTCTGCTGGTAGAGGAGGAATGTTTTTATATATAGATAATTTTGTGGTTGCAAAACAGCTAGATACTTATAAAGTTTATGGTGGTAATGGAGCGTATGTTAGTCCTACTATGGATTTAGATGCTAATGATGGTCTAGTTAATAATATGATTATGACTACTGGAGGAAGTAATGTTATAAATGGATTGCAAGATTTATACCCTAATAATATAATAGGAACAGTTCATAAAAATACTAAGCGAGCAATATCTATAGATTATAATTCTGGAGGATATCCAAAAGACCAAAATGACGATTTTGTGCAATTATTTGGTGGCCCTATAAATATAAATACGGGTGTGTTTAATAGAGCCGAAAATACATTTACATTGTTAAATATACATTTATCAAGATATGTTGTTGGAAATATTATTGAAGTAATTAACACATCTAGTAATAATAAAAAATTTAAATTAAAAAGTCAGACAACAAATGTTTTGACATTTGATAGTGAATACAGCCAAGCAGTAAACGAAACTGTCAATAATGCCTCAGCACGAATGATTGGTAGTGGTAGCTTATTTATATCAAATAATTACCAATGGAGAAGAGGTCCAAATTCCTATACATTAGCGTTTTTTGATTATGGTTTAGCAGATGGTGCATATCATCCTAATCCAACAACAACAACATATGATATAGGGCATAAATACACAACAAATGCAAATGGTAGGCGATTTTTAGCTAATGTAACTTTAGATCCAAAAAAATTAAAAGAAGAGCATCCAGACTGGATTATATTTTCAGAAATAGGTCAGCCAGATGTTACCCCTATTAGTAATTTTATTAATGTGAGAGATTTACAAGGTGGACAGATAAACGGGATTGAAACATTACTAGGCGATATAGTAGTATTTATGGATAATGGTATATTTAGAATAGCAGTCCCTAATTACGATCCTAAAAGTTGGTCAATGTCAGAGGCAGTTAAAGATGTAGGATGTTCAGCACCTAACTCTATTATAGAATATAACGGTGGTGTATTTTTTGCTGGTAAAGATTATTTTTATTATATGACACCTAATTTTGAGTTAATACCTATATCAAATAGTATTAAAACAGATTACCAACAATTATACAATGATGATATAAAGGTAGTAAGAGATTTTAAAAGAAATAGATTATTATTAAGAGATACTAAATTAACATTGTATAGTTTTGATTTAGCAAACTTTAGTGTAAATGAAGAAGCTTGGACTAAAATAATTTTTGATTCAGATTTTGAAGGACCTAATGATGGTATTTTTAATAATTTAGACTATGAAGTGTATTTAATAAGAAATGATGAAACTGATAATAAAGCTTATATAAAAAAATTAGAAAGTGGATTAGAATATACTAATGGTCTTAATATGCCATACGATATAAAAACTGGGTGGATTAACATATCTAAAGGATATAATAGAGATTCTATATTAAGAAAAATAAACCTAAGATATGAATGTACATTTATTACAAATGTAAAAGTATTTACAGATGAAGATGATGATAATGCAAAATTTGAATATCAGTTAGATCCTACAAAAGTAATGCAAAGTATAAGATTGTCACAAAGAGCTAAGTTAATAAAAATATGTATATCAGAGCCATCAGCAAGATCAACAGCTGTAATAAAAAGGATTGAACTTGAAATCGATTGATAGAAAACCAGCAGACCAAAATACTGCACAAGCTATTAAAAGATTACAACAACAAATAGGTGATCTTAGAAACGAAATAGATAGCTTGTCTAAAACTGCTATAACTACTGAAGAAGATAATATTTTAGAGTTAGAACCTAATACATTTAATGGTAACGACAGTCCACCTAATAGTTTAAATTCGCAAATATATGTTAAACAATCAGATGGTGAGCTTTATTATTCTAACTCAAGAAATGTAGAGACTAGATTAAATGTAGATAATACTACTGCTTTAAACGCTAAACAAGATGCATTAACATTTGGAATTGCAGATACTAATGTAATTAAATGTGGTTCTGGAATAGCAGATGATGATTTTTTAAAAATAAACAGCACTACATTAGAAGGTAGAAGTGCAACAGAAGTTAAAACTGATTTATCATTAAATAATGTAGACAATACAACAGATGCAAATAAACCTATATCTACAGCAACACAGTCTGCTTTAAATAATAAACAAGATACACTTACTTTAGGAATAGCAAATACTAATTCAGTAAAAATAGATAGTGCATCAGTAGCAGATGATGAGTATGCTAGGTTCACAGCTAGTGGATTAGAAAGTAGATCTAATGCTGAAGTTTTATCTGATATAGGAGCTTTACCATTGGCTGGTGGTACAATGACTGGACATTTAAATATATCTAATGCTGATATAAATTTTTCACAAGCTAGTTTAATGGTTAATGGTTCTGGAAACGTAGATAAAATATATGGTGATGGATCTGATATAGTTATAGCTAAAGATGATGATGATGTAATATTGATCAAAGATACAGAAACAAGATTTGAGCATCCGGTTAAAATTAAAGAACAAGCAAGTGCAAATGCTGATAGTACAGCTAGAGGGCAAATTTGGGTTAAAAATGATACCCCAAATAATTTATATTTTACTAATGATGCTGGTAATGATGTACAAATTACTAATGGAGCTAGTCTAGCAAGTGGTGGTGGTGCATCTTATTGGACACCACAATGGTCTACAAGATATTACACTTATGCAAGTAATTGGATGAGTCCATCAACTACCTATGGGGCATCATACTATCAATGGAACAAAAACAATGGCACTAGCTTACTAACTAATTGGGTAGATAGTAATAACCCAGTTATAGTAGTTCCTAGAAATTGCACATTAAATACATATAGTTTGTTAGGCAGAGCTACATCATCTGAAACTTACCAATTAGCTTTATTAACTGGGACACCAAATTATGGAAGTGTAGGGGATACATCTTTAACACAAGTAGGATCTACTCAGACAATAAATGCAACAGCTAATATACAAAACAAATTAGAGGAAACTGGATTAACTGTATCATTATCACAAGGAGATATATTAATACCTATGTTAAGGAGAACTACTAACACATCAGCTACTTATAAATTTTGGTATGCTGTTTTTGTATTGGAGGCTACATTTGGATAAATTAGAAATAAATAATGATTTATTAGGCGATGATGAAAATAGCTTAATATTAACAGAAATAATAAATAAAATTAATGAAATGATAGATAAAATAAATGAGGGATAAATATGGATTATAGTTGGAATACATTAGCAGATAGATGTCAGCTTTTTGTAGACGCAGAAAGACCTTTATTAGTAGAATTATTAAAAGAAGCACAATCAGAAATGTCTAATGCTTGTATGATGTATGATTCAGTATTTACTTATCAAGGATCTCAATTAGGTGTGTATGAAAATCGTAACACTAATTATGGTGTACTACCTTCAGACTACCTACAAGATATTGGGGTGTGGTGTAATGGAGTAAAACTTAAAAAACTTGATGAAGGCAATTTATTTTTTGAAGACAATGGTGCTACAGACTATAAAAGAAATCAACCAGATTCTGGTGAGCCTTACGCTTATTGTATAAGTGGTGGCCATATACAATTTAATAGTATGCCAGAAAGTGGTGATCAAATAATGTTATATTATAAGGCTAGAATAACATCACCTAATGTAGCTAAGTTAACATATTTTAAAGCTCACTCACCAAGATATATAGACTTACCATTTAATTATGGAGTAGAGCTAAACGGACTTACATTAAAGGGTGGTAGCTTTTCAGCAACTAATTTAGTTTATTCTGGTCCAGTACAGCAGATGTTTCCTAAAGTATTAGATCCTTATTACTATAATACTAATAGAGAAATAGATGCTGATAATACAAGCACTATGGGTACAACATCTAGTAGGTATGTAGCTACATATGCATTAGTAGCAAATCAAAACATATCAATGGCATTTATAGAAGGTTTTGGATCTAGATGTCCAGTTATACCAGCAGAATACCATACAGCCTTATGTGACTACGCAATAGCATTATCGGTAGCCAAAAAAGCACCAGAAATACACGATAAACACATACAGTTATTTTATCAAAAGATGGAAGGTATAGTAAGCTCAGACGCTGAAAAAGATTTAATATTCAATATGAGGGAGGTTATATAAAATGGGTTTAGGATTGTTAACTGGAGGAATAGCTTTAGCAAAAGGAATCTCTGGTATTATGGCAAATAATAGAGCAAAAAGAGCTTTATCTAGAGCTAAAAAAATGACACCAGAAGAAAAAGAGTATAAAGGTAAGTTGCAAGAGATGGCAACAAAAGGTGACCCTAATATAAACTCAATAAGAAATAGGCAGATAAGTGCTATCAGACAAGCTGGATCAGATGCACAGCAAAACATTACTGGTGATTTAATACAGTCTGGAATGGAAAATTCCGTAATAGCAAGCGAGCTAAGAAGAAAGGCTGGAGCAGATGTAATGAAGCAAATAGCTACAACATCACAGCAAATAGCAGAAAAAAACAGACAGTTTAAAGATCAAGCACAAAGCAAGCTAGATCAGTTTAATTTAAATAGATCACAATATCTTAAACAGTTATCAATGAAAGAAGCAAACATTCCAACTATAGCTGAAAGTGTATTAAGTACTGGAACAGATATTTTAGGAAATATGTTAACTCAAGGAATGACAAGTCAACAAAATACATTTGATTTAATAAAATCAGCAGTAACTGGTGGCAATATGTCATTAGATGAAATACAAAAATTAATATCGGAGCTAGGTTAATGGATATATCGAAATTAAGTAAAGATCAAAAATCAGTTTTAAAAATAATATTAGAACAACAAAAAAATAAATTATTAAAAAAGCAAGAAGAAAAATTAAACAATCCGACTAAAAAAGAATCTTTAAAAAAGTTAGCATCTGGACAAAATCTTAATACACAAGACAGTTTAAATCTTATGAAAGATATACCTAAGATGACTCCTAAAAACATATTAAAACAAGAGTCTGAAAAAACAGATCAAAACAAAATAAAAAGATATGAAGAATTAATTAAAGATAGAGCTTTGTCCAAGGCTCTAAGAAATCAAGACCCTTCGCAATTAAATGCTGTAGATATGATAAGATATAATGAATTGCAAGAAATTATAACCGGATTTAGTGGAGGTGCTACTCCTCCAGCCAATGTGATAAATAAACCAAACGATACTGGCTCTGCACCTCCAAATACTAACCAGTCTATAGTTGACAAAAAATCTAAACAATCTACTAAGCCTATAACTTTTAGACAAGAAAACAACACTAAAAAATCAGTAAGAAATGCTATCAATAATTCAAATCAATATACAGATATGGAAAAAGGTCCAATGTTAGCAAAATGGATGGAAAAATTTAAAAATGGGCAACCAGTAAAATTGAGACATTTGCCTCCAACAGATCCTAATTTTAATAAGACTGGAATATATTCTGGATTCGGAGATCCATTTGATATAAATAATTGGGAGATTCAGTAGATGGGATGGTTGTTTCCAGATGATAAAAATACAGACAGTTTAAACGACAAAAATAACTGGCTATTTTCAGAAAAAGATGAAAATAAATCTGAAGTTCAAAAAGAACTAGATAAAAAGAAACTTTTTGATCCAGAGTTATTTAAGCCTACACCTATATTAAATCCAGATGGATCTACATTAAATCTTGGTGCAGTTAAATTAAGCGATGACGGTAGCAGTATGGTCGTAAATGATCAATCTACTATAAATACTTTATTAACACCAGAAAAGCCACCTATAACAAACAATATAGATGATTTTGATTTTTGGTTAAGGCAAAGTCAAAAAAAATCACAATTAATATCACAAGGTTATAATTTGGTAGATATTGATGCTCAAGACTATTATTTTCCAGAAGGATCACAAGAAGTTAAAAAAAGAAATGCATTTGACGCATTAGCAGAAGGAGCTAAAAATTTAGATTTTTTACCTTATATAGGATCAGCTATAGATTTTGCAGAATTAAATAATATTTATAATTTATCACAAAAGTTTGACGATGGGACTATAACAGAAGAAGAACAAGAAGTATTATATAATTTTGTAGAAAAAAATAATGAGCAATACGATAACACATTTTTGGCAAATGTTGTAGATATAGTTATGCAAACACCAGCTTTTATGGGGGAGATGGGTACTGGATTTTTGTTAAAAGAAGGAGCTAAAAAAATAACAAAATCTGGTTTAAAAAAAATATTATCACAAAAATTTAAAAACAAAGTAAAAAAATCATATAATAATAAAATTATAAAAGGTGTGACAGATGCATCACTTGTAACAGTTTTAGGAGCAGAAACATCTGGCAGAGTACAAACCGGGACATTAGAAAAATATTTAAATACAAAGTATACATTTGATACAGATGAATTATTAGTATTAAATAAAGAAGGCATAACATATGATAAAGCAAAAACTAGAGCAAGGTTTGATATGTATGTTGAGTATATGTCAGAACAAACTGGTGGAGCTATAAAATGGTTAGCTAGTCCAATTAAAAATGAAATAAAAGAAAGATTAATAACAGTTGGTTTGTACAAGGCACTTAAAAAATCTAACCCATCAGCGTCAGCTAAAGATATTCGTAAAATATTTGAATCTTTAGGATATCACGGGATAATAGAAGAAATGATGGAAGAAAGAGTAGGAGAATTTGCTAGAGGAATAGGGTACGAATTGAGCAAGGCTGGGGTTTTAGATGATTTAGATGATCCTAATTTTAAATATAAAATACCATCTGGAGAACAACTTTTGACTGAATTAGTGGCATTCGCAGTTCCGGGTGGAGTTATGAAAGCTACAACAAAAATTAAAGATGAAATAGAATTATCAAAAGTTAGAGATACAGAAGCGTACAAATCATTACAAGAAGCCAGAGAGTCTGGAGAGTATAGTGAAGAAGCTCTTGATATGACTGAACAGTTTATTAGAAGAAATCCTAACATAGACGAGACAACAGTATTAAAGTTTACTGGTGAGGCATTAACAGTTACTAAAGAATCCTTGTCTAAAGGAGGTATACACCACTATCTAGTAGAAGAATCTGGAGCTAAAGATGCAAATGATTTAATAGCAAGAGAGGGATTAGACCCAAACAAATACGATGACACAACACCATTAGCTGTAAAAGGTATGACAGAATATTTAGATGGAACTACTAAAGTTCTTATTAGTTTGTCAAATCAAGCGAATGCTAATACCGTAATCGAAGAATTTTATGGTAACTCATACAAAACCCTTAATGAGCAAGATAAGGCTGTATTTGATGAATATTACAATAGTCAAGACACTAATATGTCTAGACAAGAGTTTTTTGAAAAAGAAGGTGTTAAGTATTTTAATAATGAAGGACTATACAAAGAGACTGCTATAGGCAAGGTATTTAGAAAATTCAAGCAGTACCTACAAGATATATTTGGCAAGGCTAACCTACCTAAAGATATAAGAAAGTTTTATGATGAGGCTGGACTAGGTGGTAAGGTAACAGAAAAGAAAACATCTTTTGAATTATCACCACAAAAATACGCTAAAATAAAAGATTTACAAAAAGACTTAATTAAAGAAGGTGAGCCAGCAAGGTTCTGGTATGAAAAGTCTGGTCAAGCGTTATTAGATATAGTAGATGGAGATAAAGAAAAAGCTAAACAGTTACTATCTATAATTGCAATAACATCACCTAATATGAGAGTTAAAGAAAATTTTGGGCAAATGGTTAAAGGTGCTTATAAGTATGTGCAAGGTCAAAATCCAGAAGCTGGAAGATTTCCTATAGCTATGGCACAAAAGATTAAAGATGTTATGGAAGGTAAGCCATATGGTGGTATAAAAACTAATTCTTTTTTAGACAATCTAATGGCACAAATAGAAAAACCAAAAGACAAACCAGTAACAGTAGATTTATGGATGATGAGAGCTTTTGGGTTTCCAAAGGACTCGCCTACAGATTTAGAATATAAACAAGTTAGAAAAGCGATACAAGATTTAGCAGATGAAATAGGCTGGGAACCTCATCAAGTACAAGCGTCTATATGGACCTCAACTATAGCACGTTGGGATCAAGTATATGGGAAGGCATTAGATAAAGCAAAAAAAAGTGGTAGTTATAAAAAAGGCGAAGGATTTAAATCAAAAAAAGCTGAATTAAGTTTTAGAAATAGATTATTTAAAGAATTTAAAAAAGTATCTATAGATCCAAAAGATATAGCAAAAGCTAATTATGACTATAGTGATGCATTAAATGATTTTAAAGGTATAGTTAGTACAGAGACTATATCTGATGTAGAATTTGGTGATGTTAGTAATATTCCTTATAATGAATTACAAGAGTATGATCAAGAGATAAGACAGATTCTTGTAGATAAAAACGGTAAGGATAAAATAGCTAAATTAATTGGACTATTACAAATAGGAAAGTTTAATGCACCCGGATTTTGGGAAGGATCTTCATCGCCAGCAGAACATTTAGAAGTTTTGATGTCAGCGACAGATGCATTTATAAACCCAGAAACTAAATCTTTATTAGAATTGTATGGATCTATTTATGGGTTATTAACTAAACAATGGGCAGTAGGTACTACAAAAATATTTCCAGCAAGATCTAAATTAAGAGCAAATACAATAACTGTAGAAACTAAAGCAGATGTAGATTTTAAAGAAATACATAATCAACTATATGATTTAGGATTTAATACTGGACCAACACCGTTTGAGGGTGGTTTTCAAATAGTTAGGTATGGTTCTTTGGAGGGAGAAATAAGTTTTGTAAAGGCTGAAATTAAAAAAAATAAAGATAATAAAGAAAAATTAAAAGAATTAAAAAGTAGATTAGATGAATTAAATAAACAGCAAGATAAATTTTTATATGAAAGAGATGAAAATGGAAAAATAATTAAAAAGAAAAATATAGAATTTCAAAATGCAGTAGAAAAAATTATAACTAATTTATTGGAAAATAGTTCAGAAAGTGTTAGTATAGAAATATGGCAATCTGATGGATTGTTAATAGAAAATGATTGGAGTGTAGATAAAAATGGCGAAAATTATAAACAAAGGATTGGGCAAAGCAACAAGTCCAGTTCTATCGAAAGTTTCATTGATAGGACCAGTAATCAAATCAACAAAGTCAATGAAAAGTACAAAAAAAGGTGGTCAGAAAGACAAGTAGACCCTAAAAGGTCATTCTCACTAGAACCAACTTACTTTTCTACAGCTACCAGAGCTGTTGATAAGTTATCACAGAGTACCCAAAAACAAATAAAACCTCAAGCAGTAAAGAGTTTTCTTAAAAAGAATCAAGTTAAAGATGAAGAGATAGAATTTCTTAATTTAGAGGAGTACCTATCAAACTACAAGCCTAATGAAAGAATACCAGTAGAAGAGCTATCACAGTTCATTAAATCTAATGAAATTAAGATAACCGAAATTGAAAGATATGAAGATAATTTTGTAGACGAAGACGGTGTAGATTTTCCATTACCACAAGATAAGGTAGCAAGGCACGTTGATTACCAGCTAGATGGAGAAAAAGAAGATTACAGAGAGATTACATTAAGTATACCAAAGCTTGAAGGTCCAGAATTTATTAGACAAGAGCATTGGGAAGAGCCTAATGTTATAGCTAGTGTACGAATGAATACACGCTATATTAACAATTCTAAGGTTTTATTTATAGAAGAGTTACAATCTGATCTACATACAAAAGGTCAAAAGGTAGGGTATAATGTACCTATGTATAGACGTAAAGACAAAAATATGTCCCCAGAAGATAAACTAG